>ERZ780226.205-NODE-205-length-57834-cov-6.620537_pt1 | contig 57834 bp, 54 predicted proteins | sample MGYA00511165_ERZ780226 | MGnify/ENA primary metagenome ERZ780226 (study PRJEB29588, sample SAMEA2152373) | human gut metagenome | biome: human gut; feature: human-associated habitat; material: faeces | place: Denmark | collected 2008/2010 ...
CGCCGTAGCCGAGCACGCCGAGCGCCGCCGCCGCATCGGAGAGCTTGTCTCCGCCGGATGCCGCCGCGGGAGCATAAGCGCCGGAAGAGCCGAAAGAGCTGTCCCCGACGGCGCCGCCGGAGAATTTATCTTTCAGCTCCATGATCACGCGCTGCGCGATCTTTTTCCCGATACCGGGGGCTGCCGTCAGCGCCTTCTCGTTGCCGGACATAATAGCAAGAGAGAGGGATTCCGGCGTGTTCGCGGAGAGGATCGCCTGCGCGGCCTTCGCGCCGACGCCGGAAACGCCGATCAGCAGCTCAAAGCAGCGCTTTTCCTCCGCTGTCGCGAAGCCGTAAATGTCAAAGCAGTCCTCACGGATGATCGTGCAGGTATAAAACCGGGCCTTCTCGCCGATGCGTACCCGCGAAAGAGAGTTGACCGTGGTATTGACAGCATATCCCACACCGCCGCAGTCCACGACGGCGACGGGGCCGTCGATCAGGGAAACGACGCCTTCTATATAGTAGAACACAGATCCCGGTCTCCTTCCCTTGTTAAAAGCGATGTAGCGCTGCGGGCGTGGCAGAGCGCGATAGCGACCGCATCCGCCGCGTCATCCGGCCGCGGGACAGCGGTCAGATGTAAAATGCGGCGGACCATGTCCATAACCTGCCGTTTTTCCGCCATGCCGTATCCCACGACGGCCTGCTTCACCTGCATGGGCGTATACTCATACACCGGCACGCCGCAGCGAAACGCGCAGAGCAATATGACGCCGCGGGCATGCGCAACAGGGATGCCTGTCGTGATGTTTTTACTGAAGAAAAGCTCTTCAATGGAGATAGCATCCGGATCGCAGGAGCGGATCAGTTCCTCGAGATCCGAATAGATCCGGTCAAGGCGCGATGAGAGCGGGGTATGCGCCGGAGTCGTGATGACGCCGCAGGAAATCATCCTCTGATGCATGCCGGAGGATTCCACCAACCCAAAGCCGACGGTAGCGACGCCGGGGTCAATGCCGAGAATTTTCATACCGCTCCCCTTTCTTATCTTATTGATTCTACCATAAAACCGCTCCCATGGCAATGCTTTTCCGGGAGAGGAAAAACGGGTTGGAGCAATTCCAACCCGTTTCAAAAGTTTATGGAAAACTTATTTCTGCTCAGACCAGATGCGGGAGGAATAGAGAATGCCCGCAATACCGGCAACCGTATCGACCATAGCCGCGAACCAAAGCTGATAGGTAACGCCGAGGAGCGCCAGAACGAGGAGCACGGCCTTGACGGCGAGAACGGCAAGGATCAGCTGCCGTACTGTGGAGCGCGTGGCCTTTGCCGCGTCGATCGCGCCGGCGATGGGCGCAGCCGTCTTGTCCATGATAACGGCGCTGCCCGTCTGCATAGAGGCCTCGGACGCGAGACCGTCGATGCACACGCCGATATCCGCCGCATTGAAGCACGCGGTATCGCCGGTTGCCTCGCCCATATACAAAACGCTGTTGACCGGGAAGCGTTCCTTGATCTCCTGGATTTTTTCCAGACGGTCCATCGGCATGCATTGCGCGTAATACTCGCGCACACCGGCGGAAACGGCAGCGGTACGGGTCTTTTCGGGGCTGTCCGCCGAGAGCATGATGCACTCGCATCCCGCGCCGGACACGGCACTGAAGGAGGCTCTGGCATCGTCGCGGATCGTATCGGAGAGATAGATGCAGCCGGCATACTGGTCGTTGACGGCCATATACACGGTAATGCTGTCCCCGACTGGGTCGGTAACAGTGACGCCGTTTTTCTCCATATAGGCCGCATCGCCCATGCGGATGCCGATCCCGTCGATCACGGCGGTGATACCGTCGGGCTCTTCGGTGAATTCTTCAATGAGAGAGGCGTCGATCGCCTGTCCGTACGCCTTGGCGATGGACGCAGCGACGGCGGTGGAAGAGCCGGATTCGGCGTGCGCGGCAACCTTGAGCAGCACCGCGGGGTCGAGCCGCTCCGACTTCACGGAGGCCACACGGTAAAAGCCGGTGGAGAGCATTTCGTCCTTATCGAACACAACCGCGCCTGCGCGGGAAAGGCCGTCCAGAACGAAGGCGTCCTTCACGACAACGCCGCTTTGCAGCGAACGGAAGAGTCCGGCAAGGTACATAAACGGCAGCGGCGCAAGGAAAGCCGTCGGGCAGGAAATGATGAGGAGAACGAGCGCGCGGTGAATGGCTTCCTCGGTCGGGACCGTGGAGAAGATCAGAAGGAGAAGCGCGATCAGGACGCTCACACCGAGAGCGAACGGGGCGTAAACTCTCGCATAGCGTTCCACCGAATCGGCCTCGGGGCCATAGACAGCCTCCGGATCGGAAACGGTGTCGATCTCGCGGGCGAAAACGGAATCGGAGGCGGGGGCGAGCACCGTGCAGCGCACGGCAGCGCTGCTGTTGACAGCGCCCGCAGGGATCTTTTGTCCGGCCGTGACTTCGCGGCGGGCGGTATGCCCGAAGATCGGGGCGAGATCGAGCGTGACGGAGCCTTCCAGAATTTCGAGATCGGCCGGAGCGCGCTGGCCGCGTTCGAGAATAAGGATATCGCCAAGCTGGACATTCTCCGGCGGAATGGAGGTCTTTTCCTCACCGCGGAGAACGGTGACACTCGCCACATAGGGATCCACACGGTCGCGGAAGCTGGACTTCGTAAGAGCGGAGGCGTACGCGCGGACGATACACCCGGCCTGATAGATCAGCATGACGGCGGCGGCCTCATAGCCCTCGTTGATCGTAAAGGCGAGGATCGCTGCAATGGAAACGAGCAGCTCCTCCCCGAGACGGTGTTCCCGGACGAGCCGGACGCAGGCCTGATACAGCACGTCAAAACCGCTGATGAGCGTACTGAGCAGCAGCAGGAGAAGCGTTATACCGTCTCCCAGCTGCAGAAAGAGACCGAGACAGAGCAAAACGGCGGCAATGCCGATCCGGATAAATAACAGCTTGTCCACACCGTACCATGTTGTCCCGCCGAGAGGCGCAGAATCGGCGCCGCTCTCTTCCGTTTTCTTCTTGAAAATCTCTTTCATATCGTTAACCCCATTCCATGGTTCCGTAATATTCCGCTTTACATAATAGTATAACATCTACATGCCAAAAAGCAACCGCGATTTTATGTTTTTCAAAAAAACGGTCACGGCGTTTCCTTTCGGCATACGATGGGCTGAGAGCTGAGCTCTCTATCCGGTTTTTTTGGAGGAATCGTTTTGAATAGTAAGGGATCCGCGGAGGCCGTCTGCGGATATAAATGCGGCGCTTTGCCGTCCTGCGCGCCGCTGGCAGCTGCATTCGTCCCTGCGCAGGAAAACGCGCAGGCGCAGTATGAGCCGGACAAAGCGCTTGCACGCGGCACGCTTTTCCCGGGGCTAGATCTGCCGTTCGGGAACATGGTCAACGACGCCGCGCCGAACGTTCCGCTTGCCGAGCTCATGGCGATTGATTTTGCCGCGCACGATCTTTCCCTGTATCTCGACACGCACGCCGGTGACGCAGAGGCGTTTGCTGCCTATCAGGATCTGCTCCGGCTTGCCGAGGAAGGCGCGCAGCGCTATGCAAAGCTCTATGGGCCGATCACCAAACGCGATCTTCTCAACGCGGAAACGTATACCTGGCTGAAAAGTCCCTGGCCGTGGGAATACCGCGGCGGCACGGAGGGTTGACGCATGTTTATTTATAAGAAGAATCTTCAGTATCCTGTCCGAATTGCCAATCCGAACCCGGCGCTTGCCAAGGTCATCATCTCCCAGTACGGCGGGCCGAACGGCGAACTGGGGGCGTCGCTCCGCTATCTGAGTCAGCGCTTTGCCATGCCGAGCGATGAAGTCAAGGGGATCCTTACCGACATCGGCACGGAAGAACTTGGGCATCTGGAAATGGTCGGCTCGATCGTCCACCAGCTCACGCGAAATCTGACGCCGGAGGAGATCAAGGCGCAGGGCTTTGACGCTTACTTCGTCGATCATACGCTCGGCGTATTTCCGCAGGCCGCGGCGGGCGTGCCGTGGAACGCCATCAGCATTGGCGTCTGCGGCGATGTGATCGCCGATCTCACCGAGGACCTTGCCGCCGAACAGAAGGCGCGTGCCACCTACGATAACATTCTCCGGCTCTCGGACGATCCCGACGTAAATAACGTGATTCGTTTCCTGCGTGAGCGGGAGGTCGTCCATTTCCAGCGCTTCGGTGAGGCGCTGGGTCTCGTGACGGAAAAGCTCAACCAGAACAACGTCTACTATATGAATCCGGCGTTCCCCGGACGCTGAAGCAGAGAGAAAACGGCGGCGGAAGCATCATTCCGCTGCCGTTTTTCCTGCAAGCCGGAGCCGGGCGAGGATCTCTTCGTCCGCCGGGCAGAAATCGTAGCCGCCGATCTCCTCCGGCGTGATCCAGTCCATGGCACAGTGCTCCAGAAGCTGCGGCACACCGTCCGTGATCTCCGCATGGAACAGCGTTAAATGGATGGTGAGATCAGGATAAACATGCGTCAACTCCATATAGACATCACCGACCGAGACTGCGACGCCAAGCTCCTCCCGGCATTCGCGCGCGAGGGCTTCCCTTTTCGTTTCCCCCGGCTCGACCTTGCCGCCGACAAATTCCCAGAGCAGTCCTCTCGCCTTGTGCGCCGGGCGCTGACAGATGAGAAAGCGCCGCGGATTTTCCGTATCGTGGACAAGCGCTGCAACGACTTCAACCATGGTCATATCCTCAATGTTTTTTATTCTATGGTAGACTCTTCCGCGCAAAAAGTCAAGGAACCGGACGAGTGCGCCCGAATAGAATACAGAGGAAAGACATTACCGGAAAGGGCGGAATTTTCCATGGAATCAAACATTTCTCTGAGAGATATGGAGCCCGGTACGCAGGGAATTATCACGGATATATTGCCGGAGTGTGCCTTAAGCCGCCGCCTTCTCGATCTCGGCTTCGCGGAGGGCGCGGGAATACGATGCCTCTTCCGCAGCATGTTCGGTGATCCGACGGCCTACGAAATTTGCGGAACGGTGATCGCGCTCCGAGCCGGGGACAGCGCCTCCGTGTTCGTCCGCCTGCCGCATGAGGCGAAAACGTAATGGCGGAGACATACCGTTTTGCGCTGGTGGGGAACCCGAACGTTGGGAAAAGCTCGCTTTTCAACGCGCTGACCGGCTTGCACCAGCATACCGGAAACTGGCCGGGGAAAACGGTCGCGACGGCGGCGGGAACATGCAGCATCGACGGGGCGACCGTTGAGCTCATTGATCTGCCGGGAACGTATTCTCTCTCCGCCCGTTCTCCGGAAGAGGAGGTCGCGGCGGAATATATCTCCTTCGGCTGCGCCGACGCGGTGATCGTTGTCTGCGACGCCACGGCGCTCGAGCGGAATCTCTATCTTGCCCTGCAGGTCATGGAGATCACGGATCACGTTGTTATATGCGTGAATCTGATGGACGAAGCCGGAAAGCGCGGCATCACCGTGGATCTTCCGCGGCTATCGCAGCTGCTCGGCGTGCGCGTTGTCGGAACGAGCGCGCGGCAGAAAAAAACGCTCCCTCCCCTGCTGCGTGCAGCGGTGGCCGCCGCGCAGGAGAGACACCGCAAGCCGGTTCCGGTGCGCTATGGCGATGCGATCGAGGCGGGGCTTTTTTCGATCGAGGCGCGGCTGGATGAGCTGCTTCCCGGGTCTATGCCAAATCACCGGTGGATAGCATCGCAGCTTCTGACCGGCGGCGATACTGCGATTTGCGCACTGGAGAAAAAGCTCGGAAGGCCGCTGGAGGAGGATCCTTTTCTTTCGGAAGCTGTCCGTCTCGGGAGAGAGCGCATCGACCGCGCCGGAGAAACCGCGGCAGCGGCGGCAACGGTGCTTCTCCGCCGTGCAGCCGATATTGCAGCGGAGGTCGTTTCAGCGGCGCATCAAAACGGCTTTTCCCGCGACCGGAGGGCTGACCGCATCCTGACCGGAAAAAAATTCGGCATTCCGATCATGCTGCTGTTGCTGCTGATCCTCTTTTATCTGACGGTGCAGGGTGCAAACTACCCTTCGGCGTTTCTTTCCTCCATGCTTTTCGCCTTTGGCGATATTCTCTCACGCTGGCTTCTCGCCGCCGGAATCCCGCTCTGGCTGCATGATGCGCTGATCCTTGGCGTATACCGGGTGACTGCATGGGTCGTATCCGTCATGCTGCCGCCGATGGCGATCTTCTTTCCGCTGTTCACGTTCCTTGAAGACGTCGGCTATCTGCCGCGCATGGCGTTCAATCTAGATAAGCCGTTTGAGAGCTGCCGCGCGTGCGGCAAACAGGCGCTTACAATGGCGATGGGCTTTGGCTGCAATGCCGCCGGCGTTGTCGGCTGCCGCATCATCGATTCGCCGCGCGAGCGGCTGCTTGCCATACTCACGAACAGCTTCGTCCCGTGCAATGGGCGCTTTCCGATTTTGATTTTCCTGCTCGGCGCTTTCTTTTCCTCGCGTAATCCTATTGTGTCCGCACTTATGCTGACGGGTGTCGTATGTCTCGGCATTGCCGCTACGTTTGGCGCGACACGGCTTTTATCCGCCACGGTTCTGTGCGGGGAGACGTCCTCTTATGTTCTGGAGCTGCCGCCGTACCGAAAGCCGCAGCTCGGAAAGATCCTTGTCCGCTCGCTCCTTGACCGGACGGTATTCGTCCTTGGGCGGGCCGCCGCCGTTGCCGCGCCCGCCGGTCTGGTTCTCTGGCTGCTGGGAAATTTTTCCGTCGGAAATGTCTCCCTGCTGCGGTATCTGTCGGACGTGATCGATCCAATCGGAAAATTTCTCGGTATGGACGGTGTGATCCTGCTGGCCTTCATTCTGGGCTTCCCTGCCAATGAAACGGTGATCCCCATCGCCATGATGATCTATATGGCCGAGGGTGCGCTCAACCGGACGCTTTCTGCCGCAGCCATGAGCGGAATATTGCTCGCCAACGGCTGGACTGGAAAGACAGCAGCGTGCGTCATTGTGTTTACACTGATGCACTGGCCGTGCTCTACAACGCTTCTCTCCATAAAAAAAGAGACCGGCAGCCGGACATGGACGGCGCTCGCCGCTGTGCTGCCGACGCTCTGCGGCGCGCTGCTGTGTATGCTCATCAATCTTGTTTTTCACTGACTGCGGTGTTTTACAGCGGCAGTAAAAAAATCAGCCTACAGCGGTCATCGCTGTAAGCTGATTTCTTTATAAGGCCATTAGAAATCCGGCACCCACTCGTCCTTGCCGCCGCCGAGGTTGCTGTATGGGCAGTCCTCACAAATTTTCCGCGCCTCGTCGATATCTTCTATTACGGCAAGTTCCTTTGTGGATGAAATCTTGAACTCGCCATTCAGGCAGCAGAGTGAATCATAACACAAGTCGGCACAGATGACCTTTTTGCACACCGGGCAATAATGGTCCGCGTTATAATCCAGCATTTGGATTCCCCCTATATTTTCTCTGGTGCCGCGCAAATCTTCCGGCAGCTTCCTTTCTTCTCCCTCTCTCAAATATTGATTGCACCGCAATGGTGTTCCCAGCGTTTTGCAAGCGTCATGGGGTCATATGAACTATCCCCATCGGTTTGACCGATGGGGATATTCCATGGAGCGGATAATGGGAATCGAACCCACCTCTACGGCTTGGGAAGCCGTCGTTCTACCGATGAACTATATCCGCGTATTTTGTTTACTGATGTACTCTACCAAAATATGCCTGAAAAGTCAAGCGACAAAAAAGGATTCATAGCTTGTGACTCGTCCGAATACGCTTTGGCAGGAGTGTGATTTGGAATGAAACGTGCAAAACGCGCAACCATCTATGTGGCAGCGGGACTGTTTGTTGCGGCGGCCGCCGCGAAGCTTCTCTTCCCGGCCCGCACATCCGAAACGATCCGTACGGTCGAAGAATCTTTCCACAGAGCAGACTATAGGACGGAGGAAACCGTCGCAGGTGTGACAGAAGCGGCGAACGATGCTGCGATGCCGGTCACGGTCACGATCAACGCCGCGGAGTTTCTCGGACTTACGGAACCAGCCGGCACAGAAGAGCTGTCCCCCGCTGTAGAGGAGGCGATGTCGGCGTTTATGGAAGAGCAGCAGCCGTTCGTCGATCTCGGTGTTCCGGCCAATGTCTCCTACGATGCGCCCATGCCGAAGTTTTCCTTCGTTCAGCCGCTTTCCGCCAGAGTATCCTCCGATTTCGGCTACCGGCTGCACCCGATCGACAACGAGACAAAGTTCCACTACGGCATGGATCTCGCGGCAAACTCCGGCGACGATATCGTCTGCTTTGCGTCCGGAACGGTGACGGAAGTCGGCGAGAACGGCACGAGCGGAAAGTTTCTCCGCGTGGAGCACGAGGATGGCTACGCGACGATGTACGCCCATTGCAGCCAGATCTATGTAGAAGAAGGGCAGAAGGTCAATGCCGGGGAAAAGATCGCGCTTGTCGGCGCGACAGGCAAGGTCACCGGCCCGAATCTCCATTTTGAACTTACGCACGACGGCGTTTATCTGAATCCGGCGTTCTACATGGCGGCGATGTGAGCCGCTGCCGGGTAGAGATCACCGCCGGAGCTGCCGTTGTCTTCCCCCTGCTCTTTTATCTGGACGATTCCGGCATTTTCTCCGCGGTTCTGCCAGCTGTGTTCTTTCACGAGATCGGCCATTGTATTTCCGCATGGATATACGGTGGCCGGATCCTTTCTCTCCGCATGAGTCTGAGCGGGCTGTGCCTCGATACGACACCGTTTTCGTCGCCGCTTCCGGAGGCGGTGTGCGCGGCAGCAGGGCCGGTGTGCGGTTTGCTGTGGACGGCGCTTTGCTCACGCTTTCCCGGCGAGTGGTGGGCGCGGTGCCGGGACATATCGCTGTATTTTTCGGTATGCAATCTGCTTCCGGCGCAGCCGCTCGACGGCGGACGGATCCTCTATGCGCTCTGCGGCGACCGCAAGGCCGTTCGGATCGTTTCGGCGTGTACCGGGGCAATATGTCTTGCTGCGGCAACGCTCACGCGCTGCTGGGGTCTTGCACTTCCGGCGGCATGCATTCTTGCCGCACAGCTCAGAGCATAACGGCGCGCAGATTTTCCATTGCCCGGCGTTCGAGGCGCGATACCTGTACCTGCGATACGGAGAGGATCCGCGCGCAGTCGCTTTGCGTCAAGCCATGAAAAAACCGGAGATTGATTACCTGCTGCTCCTTTTCCGGCAGGCGTTCAATGGCCGTGCGGAGCGCGACGCTCTCCAGTACGCGATCCTCCTGCCCATAGTCACCGAGCACGTGCTCAAGCGTGAAGCCCTCGTCTCCGCTCTCGCGCTGCAGGCTCTCCGCCGGAGCGGCCGCGGTCTCCGCCTCGGCGATCTCTTCCACGCTCACGCCGCATTCCGCGGCGATTTCGGAAAGCGCCGGCTCCCTGCCGAGCGTCTGCTCCAGACGGCGCCGCGCCGCATGGATCTGCTGCGCGCGCTCTTTGAGCCCGCGGCTGACCTTTACCGCGCCGTCGTCGCGCAGAAAGCGACGTATCTCTCCGGCAATCTTCGGTACGGCATACGTAGAAAACTGCGTGCCGAACCGCTCGTCAAAGCCCTCAATGGCCTTGAGAAAACCGAGACAGCCAAGCTGATAGAGATCGTCCGCATCGACCCCGCGTCCAAAATACCGGCGGGCGACGCTCCAGATGAGGCCGGTGTTTTCCTCGATCATCTGCTGCACAGCATCCCGGTCGCCGGAGTGCGCGCGGGAGAGAAGCTGCGCGCGGCTTTCCATCAGCGGTCGCGCACGCGGCGCGGGAGCGTGCGGAGCATGATGACGCTTGTCCCCTCGCCCGGCGTGGAGCGGACGGTGAGCTTATCCATAAAGCTCTCCATGATCGTAAAGCCCATACCGCTGCGTTCCTCGCCGCCGGTCGTATACAACGGCTTTCTCGCCTTGCCGATATCTTCGATGCCGCGGCCCCAGTCGCGGATGACGATCTCCAGCCGGTTATCCTCAAGGATCCGGCAGCGCATGAGAATCTTGCCGATGCAGTCCGGGTAAGCGTGGACGATACAGTTCGTCACGGCTTCGCTGACCGCTGTTTTGATATCGCCGAGCTCCTCCATCGTCGGATCCATCTGTGAGGCGAACACGCCCGCTACCGACCGCGCCAGTGCCTCGTTGCAGCTTTTGCTGGGGAATTCCAGCTTTATGTAGTTTTCGTATTTCATCTTGCGGCCTTTCCCTCCGTAAATTTGATTGCGACAAAACGTTCGATCCCGGACGTGCGAAGAACTCTCGCGCATTGCGGTGCCGGATCAAGCAGAAAGACATCCCCGTCCGTTTCCTCCATCCTTTTTTTCACGCGGAGCACAACGGCAATGCCGGAACTGTCCATAAACGAAACGCCGGAGAAATCGAGAATGCACCGCCGCGGCAGGAAACGGTCGATAAACGCTTCCGTTTCGCAAAACGCCGCGCGCGCCGCGTGATGATCGAGATCTCCGGTATATCGGATACAAAGGCAGCCGTCGGTATAGGCGCTCTCCAATTGCATGACACTCATCCCCCTGAAAAAGATATGGCGCTGTGTTTGTCCACAGCGCCATTTTAACGGGCGTATTATGAAAAGATTGCCGAAGATGGGCGGTCAGAACAGAAAAGATGCGGCGCTTTCGAGCGTGTCCGGCAGATAGACGAACGCCTCGCGGCGATCCGCGATGCAGAGATAGCCGTTCTGTTCAAAAGCGCGGGCGTTCCAGGCCCAGTCGGTCAGGAATACGCTCAGGCAGTATTCGATCTCTCCGTTGTTTTCGGCATACAGGCAATAGCTGTCGTCGGCGGCAAAGCCGAGAAGGTTTTTCTCCGGCAGGGCGATATAGCTTTGCAGACTTTCGAGTGTGCTGCTGTAGTCGCTGCCGAACGTGCGCTCCGCGGTTTTCTTTAGAGATGAATCATAGAGCGCAAGCGCCATTTGTCCGGCGCTCTCATGCCGGAAGGCGGCATAGCCGCCGTTTTTCCACGGAAGCAGCGCATCCGCCAGGATCGCATCGCCGCCGGGCAAGGCGGTGATCGTGCCGAGAACGGAGAGATCGGCGGTGCAGGATCCGTTCTCGCCGGAGAGCAGCACGGTTTCCGGCGTGAAGCCCGCCCAGAGTATACCGTCGCCATTCGGAAGCGCGGAGAGCTTCGCCGTGACGGTAAGAGCGGCGTCGAGCGTATAAAGCGCGCTGCCGGTCTGTTCCGCGGCCGGAGCGGGATCGCTCTTGCCAACGTACATATTTGTATAAGAGCCCGAGACTTCCGAAAGGCAGACATACCCGGAACCAACCGGCGCAATGGCGCTCTTTTCCGGAAGAAGTCCGCTCACAACGCCGGAGGCCGCCGGACGGATGCCGGAAGCATCAAAGTCAAAGCGGAAAAGATCGGTGCAGAGGAGCTCAACGTATTCCGTATAATCACCAACACTGTCGCTCATGCGGCGGGATTCGGCAGATACGGAGCGTGTGTCGGTCAGGAAAAGACCGCCGGGTACAGCGTATACGTTTTTCGCCTCGATGCCGTAGACGGCGACGGCATTTTTCTGCGCCGCCTCGTCGAGGGAGTAGCCGCCGAGCACGGTGCAGCCCTCGCCGCCGTTCGGCAGCGCGTAAAGGCTTTCGATCTCAAGCAGGCGGCTGTCCGCGGCGGTATGTACGCGCGGAACGAACTTGTCCGTATCTGCGGCGTCGGAGGCGTCCAACACGGAGAAGTCCGTCGCAACGCAGAGAGCGCCGCCGCTCATCCACGCATCGGAGTATACGCCGCTCTGACCGGCGCTCGCGAGGAGCACAGGCGTGTGCGGATCGGAAACGTCGTAGAAATCGACGCCGACATATTCCGAATAGCGCATCTCGCCCCCGAAGCTCTCGTAGCCGTACACGTCCAGAAGAACGGCGAGCCGTGAGCCGCGAAGGAACAGCGCGAGCGGCGTACGTTCGCTTCCGGCAAAGCTGCCGGAACCGTCTCCGGAGCTGCTCCAGGCGGTACCGACCGGCGTAGTGGAAATAAGCTCCCCCGCCTCGCCGCTCAGATGAAAGATCGTGAGATTTTTGTCCGTAAGCGTATAGATATACTCACCGTCAACACGGAGGATGTCGCTTTCCGTAAGATCCTCCGGCGACGCTGCGGCGCGCAGCGCGGAGGAATGCGCCGGAATGTCCGCGCCGTCTTCCTCGGCTTTGCTCTCCTGCACGGCGGAGAAGACACTGCCGTAATCCGAAAACGTGCGCAGTTCCGCGCGATTTGCCTCAGCCGCAGCCTCGAATGAGATCGGCGCGGGCGTGGCCGTCGGAGAGGGCGTCGCGGTCGGTGCTTCTGTGGCGGCGATCTCCGGCGCGGGTGCGGAAGCGCAGCCGGCCAGAAGAGCCAAAGCGACGAAAAAGGTGCAGACGATCAAAAATTTTTTGAGATTTCTCATGGCAACTCCTGCAAAATGTGCTTTTTTTGACTGACGCAAATAGAATAATTGCAAAAATCGAAAATTAAATCTTTACAGACAAACGGTATTGTAGCATAATATCGGCGGAAATCCAATACTTCGGAGGTTATTTCGTTATGAGAACTGTTGGTGCTGTTGTTCGCGGCATCCGTACCCCCATCGTCCGGGAGGGCGACGATCTTGTCACGCTGGTGCGCGACAGCGTCATGGCCGCCTCCGAGACGGAGCATATCACCTTCCACGACCGCGACATCGTCGCCGTGACGGAGTCCGTTGTGGCCCGCGCCGCCGGCAACTATGCGACGGTGCAGAACATTGCCGATGACGTGAAAGCGAAATTCGGCTGCGACCATATCGGCGTCATTTTTCCGATCCTCTCCCGGAACCGCTTTGCCATCGTGCTGCGCGGCATCGCCACCGGCATGAAAAAGATCACGCTCATGCTCAGCTACCCTTCGGACGAAGTCGGAAACCATCTCTTTGACGAGGAACTGCTGGAGGATTCCGGTATCAATCCGTACAGCGACGTGCTGACCGAGGAAGAATACCGCAAGGCGTTCGGCTACGCGCTTCATCCGTTCACCGGCGTGGACTATGTGGACTATTATAAAAAACTCATCGAGGAATGCGGCTGCGAGGCCGAGATCCTCTTCGCCAATCAGGCGGAAGCCGTCCTCACGCGCGTAAAGAATGTCCTCTGCTGCGACATCCACACCCGGTTCCGCACAAAGCGCCGTCTTGCCAAAGCGGGTGCGGAGAAGGTCCTCGCGCTGGATGATCTTCTCACCGCAAGCGTCAACGGCAGCGGCTATAACGAGAAATACGGCCTGCTTGGCTCCAACAAGTCCTCTGAGGACAAGGTGAAGCTCTTCCCGCGCAACGGAGCGGAGTTTGTTGACGCACTCGCCGCGGCCATGCGCAAGGCAACCGGAAAGAACATCGAGTGCATGATCTACGGCGACGGTGCCTTCAGGGATCCCGTCGGCAAGATCTGGGAGCTCGCCGATCCCGTGGTCTCCCCTGCCTGCACCGCCGGTCTCGTCGGCAAGCCGAACGAGCTGAAGATCAAGTATCTCGCCGACAACGATTTTGCCGGTCTCAACGGCGAAGAGCTGCGCTCCGCCGTGGAGGATTCCATCCGCCACAAGGATGCCGATCTCAAAGGCAACATGGCAAGTCAGGGCACCACGCCCCGCCAGCTCACCGATCTCATCGGCTCGCTCTGCGATCTTACGAGCGGCAGCGGCGACAAGGGTACGCCGGTCGTGTTCATTCAGGGTTACTTCGACACCTACGCCGAAGAGAAATAAGCAAATGACAAAATACCGTCGGATGGGTGAGCCCCATTCGACGGTGTTTTCTGTTATGCACAAAATATCGAAATATATTTCTCCGAAATTCACAAGATATATGCATTGCAAAACCGGAACAAATTCGATAAGATGAAATCAAGTTAAGCCGTGGGGGTGATACGGATGCAGCTCCTCGAAGATAGGATCCGCCGCGATGGTGTAGTTCGTGACGGCGGCGTTTTGAAGGTGGACAGTTTTCTGAACCATCAGATGGACGTCGTGTTCTTCTCCGAACTTGCCAAAGAGTTTGAGCGCCTGTACCATAACTGCGGTGTCAATAAGATTCTTACGATCGAGGCATCCGGTATCGGTATTGCGTGCATAACGGCGCAGACCTTCGGGTGTCCTCTTGTTTTTGCCAAGAAAAGCAAGACGCTGAATATCGCAGGAGATGTATGGACGTCGAAAGTCCGCTCCTACACCCACCAGAGGGTATACGATATCATCGTTTCCAAGGATTTTCTCGGCCCGAACGACCGCGTACTCGTCATTGACGATTTTCTTGCCAACGGCGCTGCGCTCAGCGGTCTCATCGAGCTGGTGGAGCAGTCCGGCGCAACGCTCGTCGGCTGCGGCATCTGTATTGAAAAAGCGTTTCAGCCCGGCGGAGACATGCTCCGCAGCAAGGGCGTCCGTGTGGAATCTCTGGCCCGTGTAAAATCCATGAGCGAGGAAAACGGCATCGAGTTCTGCTGACGGCGCTTTCCTTACAATTTCATATCTGTCGATATAAATCAAATGATACGGTTTTGAAGTCTCTACCCGGTCACCGTAAAGGACCGGACTATCGACGAGGGACAAAGCAGCGTTTTCTTCTGCTTTGTTTTTCGTTCGTTTGCGGAGGCCGTTGACCGGTTCCCGCAATTTCTTTTTGCTTTCTTCCGGCTTGCCGGCGGAAATAAACAGTAACAGTAAAAAAAACAAAAAATTACTGGAGGAAAGAAAACATGAAAAAGTTCGTTGCTCTGCTGCTCGCTCTGACGCTGTGCATCGGCCTGTGCGCCTGCGGTGCTCAGCCCGAAGCCCCCGCGGCCACCGATGCTCCCGCTGCTGAAGCCCCCGCGGAAGAGACTCCTGCCGCCACCAGCGAGACCGAAGCCACTACCGGTTCCAAGGACATCAAGGTCGGTTTCATCTTCCTGCACGATGAAAACTCCACCTACGACCTCAACTTCATCAACGCTGCGAAAGCCGCTTGCGCCGAGGTCGGTCTCTCCGACGATCAGGTCATGATGAAGACCAACATCTCCGAGTCCCAGGCCTGCTATGACGCCGCTGCCGAGCTGGTTGACGCCGGCTGCGATCTCATCATCACCGACAGCTTCGGCCATGAGTCCTTCGCTCTTGCCGCTGCCAAGGAGTTCCCCGAAGTGCACTTTGTTTCCTGCACCGGTGTCAAGGCCCACACCGAGGGTCTGAACAACTTCCACAACGCTTTCGCCTCCATCTATGAAGGCCGCTACCTCGCCGGTGTCGCTGCCGGTCTCAAGCTCAACGAGATGATCGAAAATGGCGACATCACCGCCGAGGAAGCCAAGATGGGCTATGTCGGTGCGTTCCCCTATGCCGAAGTCAAGTCCGGCTACACCTCCTTCTTCCTCGGCGCCCGCAGCGTCTGCCCCAGCGTCACGATGGAAGTGACCTTCACCAGCTCCTGGTATGACGAGGCTCTCGAGAAAGAAGCCGCCAACAAGCTCATCAACAACGGCTGCGTCCTTATCAGCCAGCACGCCGACTCCATGGGCGCTCCCACGGCCTGCGAGACCGCCGGTGTCCCCAACGTTTCCTACAACGGCAGCACCGTTGCCGCCTGCCCCAACACCTTCATCGTTTCCTCCCGCATTGACTGGACTCCGTTCTTTGTCTACGCCATCAACTGCGTCGCTTCCGGTGAGGACATCGGCTACGATTGGACCGGCACTCTTGCTACCGGCTCCGTCGTTCTGACTGACGTCAACGAGCAGGCCGCTGCTGTCGGCACTGCCGAGAAGATCGCCGAAGTCATGAAGGCTCTGGAAGACGGCTCCGTCAAGGTGTTCGACACCGCCACCTTCACCGTCAACGGCGAGACCGTTACGACTTACCTCGCCGACGTTGACGATCTCGGCGACTACGTCGGTGAGACCGAGGCCATTTCCGACGGTGTGTTCCTCGAGTCCTTCTACCGCTCCGCTCCGTACTTCGATCTCGACATCGACGGCATCACCAACCTCGACGCCTGATTTTTATCTGATCCTGCTTAGGGGAAGGCCCGATTTCCGGGCCTTCCCCATATGTACTGTAAAGGGCAGCACAGCAGCTCGCGGCCGCCGCGCCGCCCTTTACAGTACAGTCTGCCGAAATCCATACAATCTGTCAGGGAGTGAAAGAATGGAAACAAAGACCGCAGCAATTGAAATGCGCAACATTACCAAGCGTTTTGGCCCGGTTTTAGCCAACGATAAGGTATGGCTGAATATTTACCGCGGAGAGATCCTCGCGCTGCTCGGCGAAAACGGCAGCGGCAAGACGACGCTTATGAATATGCTCTCCGGCATCTATTTCCCGGATGAGGGCGAGATCAAGATCGACGGAAAGGAAGTCGTCATCCGCTCCCCCAAGGACGCCTTTGACAACGGCATCGGCATGATCCATCAGCATTTCAAGCTCGTGGATGTGCTGACGGCGGCGGAAAATATCGTTCTCGGTCTGCCCGGCAAGCTCGATCTCAAAGCAGCCTCGGCAAAGATCCGCGAGATCTGCGACAAATACGGCTTCAGCGTGGATCCTGCGCAGAAGATCTACGATATGTCCGTCTCCCAGAAACAGACGGTCGAGATCGTAAAGGTTCTCTACCGCGGCGCGGACATTCTCATCCTTGACGAGCCGACCGCGGTTCTCACGCCGCAGGAGACCGACAAGCTCTTCGCCGTACTGCGCAACATGCGCAACGACGGAAAGGCGATCGTCATCATCACGCACAAGATGCATGAGGTCGAGGCGCTCTCCGACCGTGTGGCGATCCTCCGCCACGGCCAGTTCATCGGCGATATGCTCACGGCGCACACGAACGCGCAGGAAATGACGAACATGATGGTCGGCCATGCAGTGTCGTTGAACATTGAGCGTCCGGACCCGGTCGATCCCAAGCCCCGCATTGAGGTCAAGGGGCTCACGGTACGCAGCGTGGACGGCATCGTCAAGCTGGACGACGTTTCCTTCACCGCCAACAGCGGCGAGATCCTCGGTATTGCCGGTATCTCCGGCTGCGGCCAGAAGGAGCTTCTCGAGGCGATCGCCGGTTTGCAGACCGTTGAATCCGGCAGCATTTCCTATATTGAAGATGACGGTTCCCGCGAAGAGCTCATCGGAAAAGATCCCCTGAGCATTGCCGAGCTCGGCGTCTCCCTTTCCTTTGTTCCGGAGGACCGCCTCGGCATGGGACTCGTCGGCAACATGAATCTTGCCGACAATATGATGCTCCGTTCCTTCCGCCGCGGCAAATCGATCTTTACCGACCGCCGCTCGCCCCGCGCACTGGCAGAATCCGTGGTGCAGGAGCTGAGCGTAAGCACGCCGAGCGTGGATACGCCCGTGCGCCGTCTCTCCGGCGGCAACGTGCAGAAGGTGCTTGTCGGCCGCGAAATCGCAAGCGCGCCGACCGTACTGCTCACGGCGTATGCCGTGCGGGGTCTGGATATCCATTCGTCGTATACGATCTATGACCTTATCAACCGCCAGAAGAAAGCCGGTGTCGCCGTTATCTTCGTCGGCGAGGATCTGGACGTGCTGCTGGAGCTGTGCGACCGTATCCTTGTTCTGTGCGGCGGCAAGGTCAGCGGCATCGTCTCCGGCCGCGGCGCGGAAAAGCGCGAGGTCGGCATGATGATGACTAAGCTGGGAGGACAGAGCCATGAATAAGAAAACAAGATCGCCTCTCTTCCACATTACGAAGCGGGACGCTCTCCCCTGGTACAAGTCCTGGGGCATCCGCGCGGCGGCGATCCTGCTTGCGCTCATCGTATGCTCCATTATTACAACGACGATGACCGGCGAAAATCCGCTGCAGGTGTATGCGACCATCTTTAACGGCTCGTTCGGCTCGCCCCGCAAGGTCTGGGTGCTGCTGCAGAATATCGCGATGCTTCTCTGTATCGCGCTCGCCGTGACGCCGGCGTTTAAGATGCGCTTCTGGAACATCGGCGGCGAAGGTCAGGTGCTTGCCGGTGCGCTCGCAGCGGCGGCGTGCATGATCTGCCTGCGCAACACGCTGCCGAACGCCCTTGTTATCCTGTGCATGTGCGTGAGCAGCATCCTGGCCGGTGCGCTCTGGGGCTTCCTTCCGGCGTATTTCAAGGCAAAATACAATACGAATGAAACGCTTTTCACGCTGATGATGAACTACGTTGCAACGCAGCTCGTGGCCTATTTCGTCATCGTCTGGGAAAACCCCAAGGGCTCCGGCCAGATCGGCATCATCAACCAGTCCACGGAGATCGGCTGGTTCCCGCAGATCGGCAGCTACAAATATCTTTTGAATATTCTCATCGTCGCTGTTGTCACGATTTTGATGTATTTCTATCTGAATTACACCAAACACGGCTACGAGATCACCGTTGTCGGCGAGAGTGAACGCACCGCGCGCTACGTCGGTATCAAGGTGGACAAGGTCATCATCCGCACCATGATCCTCTCCGGCGCGGTATGCGGCCTTTGCGGACTGCTGCTCGTCGGCAGCACCAACCACACTCTCACCACCTCCATCGCCGGCGGGCGCGGTTTCCCCGCCGTTATGGTCTCGTGGCTCGCCAAATTCAACCCCATCTGGATGATCTTTACGAGCTTCCTGCTCGTGTTCCTCAGCCGCGGCGCGGGCGAGATCTCCACAGCGTTCGGTCTGAATCAGTCGTTCTCCGATATTCTCACCGGCATCATTCTCTTCTTTATCATCGGATCGGAGTTCTTTATCACCTATAAGATCAACTTCCGCAAGAGCGCCGGAAAGGAGGACGCCAGCCATGTTTGATTTTGTTTCGTTCATTCCCCGTGCCATTGTACAGGGCATACCTCTCCTTTTCGGCAGCACCGGCGAAACGCTCACGGAAAAATCCGGCAACCTCAATCTCGGCATTCCCGGCATCATGTACGTCGGCGGTATCTGCGGCGTCATCGGCGCATTTCTGTATGAGCATGCCGTTCCCGCGCCGGGCGCGCTCAACCCGTTCCTTGCCATTCTCATTCCCCTGCTTAGCTCGCTTCTCGGGTCACTGCTGATGGGGCTGCTCTACTGCTTCCTCACAGTAACGCTCCGCGCAAACCAGAACGTCACCGGCCTTGCCATGACGACGTTCGGCGTCGGCTTCGGCAACTTCTTCGGCGGCTCGCTCATCAAGCTCTCCGGCGCGGATGTCCCCTCCATTGCTCTTTCGCGCACGAGCGCCTTTTTCAGCGCATCGCTCCCGTTTTCCGGCAAGCTCGGCTGGTTCGGCAAGATTTTCCTCTCCTACGGTTTCCTTGCCTACGCCGCCGTTATTATTGCGTTTATCTGCGCGTATATCCTGCGCCGCACGCGCATCGGCCTCCAGCTTCGTGCCGTGGGCGAAAACCCCAACACGGCGGACGCGGCGGGCATCAACGTCACAAAATATAAATATGTCGCCACCTGCGCCGGCAGCATGATCGCCGGTCTCGGCGGACTCTATTACGTGATGGACTATGCCTGCGGCGTATGGTCCAATAACGGCTTCGGTGACCGCGGCTGGCTCGCTATCGCGCTCGTTATCTTCACCGTGTGGCGTCCGAACATCGGCGTTTTCGCTTCGTTCCTCTTCGGCGGACTGTACATTCTCCATATGTTCATCCCGTCCGGCATGAATCTCGCGGTGAAGGAGCTTTACAAAATGCTCCCCTACGTGATCACGATCCTTGTTCTTGTCATCGTTTCCATGCAGAAAAAACGGGAGAACGATCCTCCGGCAAGTCTCGGCCTTTCGTACTTCCGGGAGGAGCGCTGAATGAAGTACTCCACCGTGCTCTTCGATCTGGACGGAACGCTGACCGATCCGGTGCAGGGCATCTGCGGCAGCGTCCGCTATGCGCTGCAAAAAGCCGGCCGTCCGGTCGGCCCGATCGAGAGCTACCATAAGTACATCGGCCCTCCCCTGCTCCGCTCGTTTGAGGTTTATGCGAACGCGACACCGGAGGAGGCGCAGGAGCTTCTCGGCTATTACCGCGAGCGCTTTTCGACCGTCGGTCTTTTTGAAAACGTGGTATATCCGGGCATTCCGGAACTGCTGCGCGATCTAAAGGCGTCCGGCGTCCGCATTGCCGTTGCAACCGGAAAGCCGACGGTTTTCTCCGAGCAGATCCTCGAACACTTTGGTCTCCGCCAGTATATCGACGTTGTTTCCGGCATTCCGCTCGACCGCGAGCCGCCGGATAAGTGCGAGGTGATCCAGCATGCGCTGTACGAAATGGGCATTTCGGATCGCTCCGGCTGCGTCATGGTCGGCGACCGGTCACACGACGCCATCGGTGCAAAAATGGCGCGGATCGATTTCATCGGCGTGCTTTACGGCTACGGCAGCCGCGAAGAGCTGGAAGCCGAAGGAACCGACGCCATCGCAGACAGCGTTGCAGCGCTGCGAAGCCTCCTGTTTTCATAAAATAATTCAACACCCCGCCTGTCCGACGGCATCGACCGTTCGGCAGGCGGGGTGTGTGTTTATCGGAGGCCGCTTTTTATTCTATGGTCACTTCCGCGTTTGGAAACCAGCTGACGGCTTCCTTGATTGCGCGCTGGGCCGGAAGCCCGTTGCCGAAGAGGACGACAAGCGTATTCTCCTCCCCGGCCGGAGCATTTTCAAATTCCCTGAGCTCGACCATGGGGCCGACGCAGTCAACCACAAACCGTCCCTCCGGCATGCTTACAAAGCCCTTGATCCGATACGTTTCCTCGGCAAACATCCGAAGAAAGGACGTCAGGTCCTTTTTGCTGAAGCCCGAAACGTGCAGCAGGAGCTTGCGGAGCGTGATATCTCTCGTGTGGACCTGTCCGTCTGCAGGATCCTCCGCGGGCTGTTCTTTCATCGCCGTCAGCCATTCCGGTCGGATCCGGCCAAACGTTGTCTCAAAGGTCGGGCGGTTCGGCTTCTGCGCGCGGACGATGGTATTGATCTCATCCAGCTGCTCGCGGGAGGCAATGTCGCACTTGTTGATGATGATCATATTACTGATGGCAAGCTGCATACGGCAGACGCGGGCGGTCTTATAAACGGTCATAAACCGTGCGCCATCCACAAGGCAGATCGCTCCCGCGTATTCCAAATCGGGGAATTTATCCCGCTGCCGGAGGATCGTACCGACGGCGGTCGGGTCGGACAGACCGGAGGCTTCCACAAAGATCACGTCAAAATTCTCCTGCTGCAGACGGAGAAGCGCGTCCTCAAACTGTTCGATCTTACAGGCGCAGAAAATGGAGCCGTTATTGATCTCTTCCATCTTGATATCGAGATCCTCCAGCAGCGTTCCGTCTACGCCCTGCTTGCCGAACTCGTTGACGACGATGGCTGTGCGCCGGTCCGGAAACAGGCGTACAAACTGGTGCAGGAACGTCGTCTTCCCCGCCCCGAGAAATCCGGTGATAAGATACAGCTTTGTCATGATAACAGTCCCCTTTTCAGTGCCACCGCACAAGACGTGTTTCAAGCGCCGTTACCGCGCGGTTGAGCAGCGTGATGACCAGCGCCACGAGCAGGATGCCCGCAAGAACGTTGGTATAGTTTGCGTAATCGGCAAAGTTACGGATGAAATAGCCGAGACCGCTGTGCGCACCCATCATTTCAGCGAGCGTCAGCAGCATAAAGGCCGAGGAGAGCGAACCGCGCAGACCGGTGAGTATACCGGGCATGACCCACGGCAGGAGCACCTCCCATAACAGCTCTCGCTGTTTCAGCCCCAATACTCTGGCGCTGTCGAGAATGCGCTGATCCAGCACGCCGACGCGCGCTACCATCTGCAGAAACGTCGGCCAGAAAATGCCGATGATCAAAACCATGGCGGAAGCCGAGCGGAACGACGGCATGATCGCGATAAGATACGGCGCATAGATGATGGCCGGTATTGGCGACAGCACGCGCGCGATCGGCACAACGGTTTCGCGCAGACGAGAGTTCCAACCGGCGATCAGCCCGAGAGCCACGCCGAGCGGCAGCGACACGCCGAAGCCGATAAGAAGCAGCGAGAGCGAGGAGAATACGCCAAGGATCATTCGCTCGCGCATGGTATAGAAGACCGAGAAAACGGCTTCCGGCGTCGGCACGAGGATGATATGTCCGCGGCCAAGGCGCGTTGTATACACCTGCCAGAACAGCAGAAGAAAAAAGACGATCGCGCCGATATCTCCGGCGGTACGCGCTTTTTTCCGACGAATCAGCTGATAGATCACGGCAAGCTCGATGAGAACGCACGCCACGGTCATACACACGGGGCTTGCCTTGACCTTGGCGTTTCCCGGCAGATACATGGAGAGCATCAGCGCGGCGAACAGAATGTGAACGGCGAGAATCGGGCGCCTTTTTGCTTCGCGCTTCGTCATGGGTTCACCTCCGCCGCTTCGCCCCACTTATAGAAGAGCGAGATCATGTCCCGCCGCAGCGCGCAGCACTCGCTGGAAATAAGCAGCGTTTCCCGCTGGCGCGGGCGTGAAAACGGGATCTTGTGCCGGAAGACGATCCGTCCCGGCTCCATAAATGCTACGCGGTCGCCAAGCAGGATCGCCTCGTCCATATCATGTGTCACAAACAGTACCGTTTTTCTGTCCTCCTCCCAGAGCTTGAGCAAAAGCTCCTGGAGAGCGAAGCGGTTTTTGGGGTCCAGCGCAGAAAACGGCTCGTCCAACAGCAGCGTAGGACAGCCCATACCGAGCACTCTTGCAATAGCAACGCGCTGCTGCATGCCGCCGGAAAGCTGATTGGGCAGCATGCTCATGGAATCGGCAAGCCCAACACGGCACAGCGCATCCTCAGCGCGGGAGCGCGCTTCGGCTTTGGAGAGCGAATGGTCGCTTTTTCGGATGGCAAAGGATACATTATCCCGCGCCGTCATCCATGGAAACAGGGCGGGGCTCTGGAAGACGACGCCGCGGTCGCTGCCGGGGCCGGTTATCGGAACGCCGCCGCAGAAAAGACTGCCGCTTTCCGGCCGTTCCAATCCGGCGAGCAGCCGAAGGAGCGTGGACTTTCCGCAGCCCGAGGGCCCGACGAGCGAAAGGAATTCTCCCTCGCCGACAGAGAGATCCACGCCCCGGAGCGTCTCGGAAGACGTCCCGGGGTAAGTGAAAACCAGATCTTTGACTTCAATACCGCCCATATCAGAGGTTATTTTCCTCGTAGGCCTCCATCATGGCCGTCCACCCGTCGAAATCGGGATAACGTTCCATAACGGTAGTCAAAGCATCGTAATAAATGCCGGAATCTACATGGTCGGTCATGTCGTACTCGGAATCGGCGGCAATATCGCCGTTTGCCTGCATGATCTCATAGAACTCCTGCACGCGGTTGGCGGAGGGGTCCATGGAGATCTTCATAACGCCGTCGAAAATGCAGTTGTAAACATACTGCTCATCAAGACCGGAGAACTCGACCAGTTTGGCAATGGTCGTCTCCTTGTCGGTCAGCATGAGCATCATGGCGCGCAGATTGGCGATCTCAAAGCGGACGTAGGCGTCACGGTTCGCTTCCACATTGCTCTTGAGCGCAGTCTGGCGGCAGCAGACAGCGTTCGGCGCATATTCACCGACGAGGAACGGCACTTCAAGGCCCTGCGTCTTGGCGTTTTGGCCGAAGCCGCTGTTCACGAAGCCAACGTCCGCCTCGCCCTTGAGCACAGCTTCAACAACAGACTGGAAGCCGTCAAGCTCCACAAACTTCACAGTCGTCATATCAACACCGGCCTGCGCGATCTTCTGCATCATGATCATATGGCCGGTCTCCGGACGGACGCAGGCGACGGTCTTGCCGGCAAACCAGGTCAAATCGCCGTCGGTGTAGGTCGCGGCATTTTCCGGCGTCATAACGCACTCGCTGCCCTCGGCGATCGTGCCGCCGATGACGGTGAGATCGGCGCCCTGCGCAACGAAGGTGCAGGTGGGGATCACGCCGAACGGAAGAATGTCGAGACTGCCGCCCAGAATGGCGGTGATGCCGTCGTTCAGGTTGTTGATCGGCTCAAACGTGACATCAAGACCTTCCTCGGCATAGTAGCCCATTTCGTTGGCAAGAACGACCATGGCCGCCTTAATGCTGGTGCCCATCTGCGCAACGCGCAGAGAATAATCAACATTGGAATTATCCGGTTCCGCAGACGATTCCACCTCAGCAGGAGCTTCTGCAGGAACTTCGGTCGCCGCGGGTTCGGCGGGCTGCGCGGTCTGTCCGCAGGCAGCGAGAGACAGGAGCAAAATGGCAGCGAGCACCAGTGCAATGGTTTTTTTCATGGTTTTATCCTCCGTTAATTATTCCGCTTTTTTCTTTTTGGGGAAGAACGGGCAGGCGGTTCCACGGCATTCCCGGCTTTGGCTGAAATGATGGCAGGTGTGCTCCGGTATCTCGCCGAGATCGAGACCGAGAAACTCCCTTGCTGCGGGAAGCACCGCCGAGAGTGTAAGATACGTCACTCTCTTACAGCAGCGGGGGCCTTCCACCGAAGCGATCGCAGAGAGGCAGCGGGCGGTCATCTCATTCCCTGCCGCCCAGCCGGTTTTGGAGAGCGGCGTTGAGCCCTGCCAAACGCAGGCAAAAATTCCTGCGCCCACAGCAGCGCCGCAGCAGCCGAACTGTCCGCAGCAGCCACCCGGCACCGTTCCGGCGCGCTCCCGCGCCGTTTTGAGCCGTTTCTGCAGCATTTCCTCCGTTTCACCGCTTATTCTGCTGGCGGCCGTGAGCAATACGGCAGGGATCAGATAATGGTGATACGGGCAATGCATGGGGAGCTTCGGATCGTCCATAATATTTTCGCAAAGCGAAAATACGCCGACAGGCTCTTCCGCTTCAAAGGCAGAAATGCACGCCTTATCGATGATGTCCATATGCGCCGGATCAGGAAGCATCGGCATGTTTATCACCTCGAAATTCGTTCATATTGGCATCGTCTTATATTGGACGTGGTCTACTAAACCTCGTTCTTTCCCGCTGTGCCGCTGCCGGACGATTTGGGCCAGAGCAGAAGCAGCAGCCCCGCGGCAAGCAGAACAATCAGCACGCTTTTCTTTTGCAACATGGAGCTTAACACGGATTTCCGCTCACTCATCGGTCCAGTGCTGCCTTTCCGCCGGAATACCCAGCTCCGCGGCAAGATAAGCGCTCAGGCGGTATCGCTGTTCGGCGGTAATCTCTCCGCGTATCGTAACTTCACAGGGCACCCAGCTCTCATCCCCCCATTTCACCTTCACCGAAACCGACGGTTCCGGCATCCCTATGGATCGTGCCTCGTCCAATATGTATGCCGCGGTCTTTTGTTCTATGTATGTTCGCAGCAGTTGATTTTCCTGCTCCTCCAGATCATCCGTCAGCTCGGCAACGGTCCGCCGGTAGTCGTTTAGCGCGAGCGAGAACGATGTCTCGTCCGTCCGCAGCACGGGCGACAGGAGCGTACACGCAAGGAGAATGCCGCAGGTAAAGCGTGTTACACGCTTTACGCTCCCCTCCGGCGTGAGCTGGAGAGCCAGCGCGGAGAGAAGCGACGCCGCGACCAGTGAACGGATCCACGAAAAAAGCCATTCCGTCATGCGTTTACACCACCGTCTGTATCAGAGAATAAAGGGAGAGGAAGAGCATCATCGCCCCTGCGCCGTTTATCGCAAGCAGCAGCGCAAACGCCGTGCCAAGATTCGATATTAGCTCCGAAAACCGCTTGTCCGCCACACACTCGCACACAGCGGCCGTCAGCTTATAAACGAAAAACCGCACGCCGAGCGTCAAAACGGGCGGCAGGCAGATCGCCGCCACCGCAAGCAGCCCGAAGATCCCGATCGTTGCCTTGAGCGTCCCGGCCGCGGCTGCGAGCGTTGAGGCTGCGTCCGACAAAATGCTCCCGACGACCGGAAGCGCCGCGGAAACCGCCGTTTTCGTCACCCGCGCGGCGAGCGCGTCCGCCGTACCGGTAACGACGCCGGTGAGCGATAGCCACGCGGTAAACGCCACGCATACGGCGCTCAAAAGAGCGGTGCAGACCGTTTTCATGATCTTCTTTGCGGTTTTCAATATTTCATTTCCTACAGCGGCGTCGGCAACGGACAGCGCGGCATATCCGCACACGCAAGGGACGAGAACGTTACGCGCAACGGACAGAAGCACGTCCATGCATACCGCCGTTGCGGCGTACTTTGCCGCTGCGCTTCCCGCCGCTCCGGACGCCGCGGCGGCGGACGAGAGCACCGGCAGAAGGACGTGGGAATAGTCCGAGAGTGTCTGGAGCGTCTCCGTTCCCAGCGAGAGGTACGAGCGGAGATCCGAGATCGTCGCCGTACCGATCACCGCGACGGCGGCAAATGTGATATACGGCGGGGCCCGGCTGCCGAGATCAAGCGTATCCGTGAGCGATACAAGCACGCACACACAAAGGAGTATCCCTCCCGTGCGGCAGATATCTGCGGCGGAAGAGCGTACTTTTTCCCATGCCGTTCGCAGGAGCGTTCGCCATATGCTCTCCTGCGGCAGTTCCTCCGGCGAAACGCCGGAAAGAATAGGCGCCGCTTCCTCCGGGAGAGCTTCGGTCAGCTCGTCCATCCCGGGGAGCGGAACATCTGAAGCGGCAAGCGCCCTCCCTGGGCAGACGGCGAGCGCCAGTACGAGCAGCATCAAAGCAGCTGCTCCACAATGGCGAGGAGCGAGCGGATGAGCGGCAGGGATATATATAAGGCGCAAAGCGTTCCGCAAAGCTCCACAGCGGAGGCAATGCTCCCCTGCTGTGCGTCCTGGCAGACCTGCGCCGCCAGATGCGTGATCATCCCGATCCCGATGCATTTGAGCACCGGGGAGAGATACACCGCGTCGATGCCGCCCTTCTCGGCGATCTCGCGCAGAAGATCGGAAATACGCAAAGCCACCGCAGCCGCGAGCCATACGATGATCACCCCTGCGAGGATCGTCACCGTGAGCGACAGCTCCGGCGTATATTTGCGAAGCAGCAGCGCCAGAATGCTGCCGATCACCGCCGCAGCCGCGGCGCGAATCACAATTTCCATTCATTCCCTAAAACCCGAACAGATCGCGGATCAGATCAAAAAGCTCACTGATCTCCTGCACCACGATCACCAGAACGACCACGAGACCGGTGATGCTCGTCATAAGCGCCTGATCCTCCCTGCCCGACCGCGTGAGCAGAATGTTCAGCACAGCAACAAGGATCCCGACGGCTGCAATTTTAAATATCAGATCCACATCCATAGGGCGCTCTCCTTTGCGGGGTTGTCCACTGTCAAGGTATGAGCGCGTACGGCCGTATATGCGAAAACCTCCGGGACTATATCCCGGAGGTTTACATAACTATATAGCAGCCTGCCGTATCAAATGAGTCCGAAATGCTCCAGCGCCAGAGCGAGTCCGTCTTTGGTGATAGGTGCGGTCACATAGTCTGCCTCTTTCCAAAGAAACTGCGGAGCGTTGCCCATGAGAACGCTCGTCCCCGCCTCGCGCAGCATGGGGAGATCGTTCGGTCCGTCGCCGAAGGCAAAGGAATCCTCGGGAGCAAAGCCGAGGTACTGCATCACGGTTTTCATGCCGCCCGCTTTGGATAGGCCTTTCAAAATGACCTCGCGCATGGAATGCTCGCGGCGGATGAAATCAAGCCGGTCGGAAAATGCGCGCTCAAAACGCTCGGGATCGGCGCACGCCTGCGGCCAGCAGACAAACTTGTCAAAAGCAAAGTCCGGCACAGCAGTGTCGGTAAAGGCGGGCACTCCAATGCTCTTGAGCCACACAAATTCGCGCCGCGCGATGGCGGATGTGCATCGCTCATCCATCCATACCCCCTGCTCGGATTCAAACAGCATATCCATGCCGCACGCATAGCCGGTGTCGCGGATCTTCACAGCCTCTGTGTGCGGGATCGTTCGGTACAGGAGGTCTTTCCCATCCAGAAGGATGTGTCCGCCGATGGAGCAGATGTATCCGTCAAAGCCGAGAGCGCGGATCTGCGGCTCAATGTGCCGGAACGGGCGGCCGGTGTTGATTATGAGGATGTGTCCTGCGCTCTGCGCTTTTTTCAGCGCGGCACGCGCGCTTTCGGGAACGACGTGGTCCGATGTCACGATCGTCCCGTCCACATCAAAAAAGAGAATCTTTCTATTCATATTTCTATTATCACCCGCCGACAGTTTGCCACAAAGCCGCCGAAATGTAAAGACTAAAGAAGCAGAACGGCAAGAAGACAGCCCGCGGCAAGGCCCAGCGATGGATAAAGCCGGACGGCGGCACGGTCCTTTTCGCGCAGCGCATCGCGCACGAGCCGGACCGAAGCGTCCAACGCATCGAGCGCCTGCTCCGGCTCTGTGCCGGAGCAGAGCTGCGTCCCCAGCCGAAGAAGCGGCTCTTCCAGCGGTTTGGGCAGCGCGGCACAGCGAATGCTCGCCGTCCAGACCGAGAGAAACGAGAACTCCCGAACGAGCATGCATGCGTTTTCTGCATCCGGGAAAAGGCGCGGATACCGCGCCCCCAGTCGCTCCAGCAGCTGCGGAAGGGGTGTCCGGTGACAGAGTATTTCCGTTCGCATATCGCGTGATGCGACGAGGATCGTTTCGGCACTTCGGAGGGCCGTCCGCAGGTGTTCCAGCGCGGAGAAACCGGCGTAACCACCCGCCGCGATGAGCAGGATCGCCCCAAATGCGGATATCACAGCATAACCTCCTCATAGCTCCGGCAGCCATCGGCACAGCGGATAACGATAGCGCGGAAAAACACCTTGTCGCGCAGCAGTCTCTGATAAACGTCCCGTCGGGAGAGCTCTTCGGCGTCCGCGGCATGTGCCGTGGCGAGGAGCGAAACACCGCAGTACGCCGCGCTGCGGCAGGCGCCGGCGTCCTCCGGTTCGGATATCTCGTCCATTGCGATAAGCTCCGGCGACATGCAGCGCAGAAGGATCATGGCCGCGCGCGCCTTCGGGCAGTCAGACAGCACGTCCGTCCGCTCTCCGATATCAAATCCGCAGCTGCCGGCAGACAGCGCCGCGATCTCTCCGCGCTCGTCGCAAAGACCGACACGCATTCCCCCATCGGAGAGCGTCCGCACCATATCACGCAGCAGCGTTGTTTTCCCGCCGCCCGGCGGGGAGAGGATCAATGTGGAGGGAAACGGACGTGCGCAGAATCTCTTCCCGATCCCTTTTACCTCTCGCGGAATACGGATACACACGGAAAAGAGATCGTCCCGATTCCAAAGGCCGCGCTCGCCGCCCGGAAACCGCCCGCAGAATCCAACACGGACACCGCCCTCCGCCGTAATGAAACCGCGGCGCAGACAGTCCGACGCCGCATAGGGGGATGCGCCGCTCGCAAGCTCCAGAACGCGGGCGAGATCGGCCGCCGTTACGGCGGACGCATCAAGAAGCGGATGTTCTCCGTCCGGCAGAGTTACCGCCGGAAGCCTTCCGCGGCGGAGCCGAATTTCACAAACTTCTGAGGCTGATTTCTCCGGCAGATGACGCAGCGTATTCCGAAGCTCCCCCGGCAGCAGCCACAAGGAATTTTCCAAGGCAGACATGGTTACCGCCTCCCTTCCCTGCATGACTATGCGGCCATGGTGCGAATTATTTTGAATTATTCCTGTTCGCCGCCGCAGGGCAAAGCGGCGGTATTTTTCAAAACCGGGTTTGACTTACCCGCCGCCGTATGCTATCATCAAAAAGCTATAAGCGGGTATGATGGAATTGGCAGACATGCGAGATTTAGGTTCTCGTGTCGTGAGACGTGCAGGTTCGACCCCTGTTACCCGCACCACGTCGTCGCAAGCTGTGTATCGCTTGCGGCGATTTTTTATGCTTTGTATAAAAAACACCGTGCGCTCACTCCGCTGCTCCTCCTTTCCACATCGAACCCGCTCCGCTGGGTTCGATGTGGTTTTATCCGTTCTGAAAATTTACATAGGAGAAGCACCGGGAGAGGTAACTCCCCGGTGCTTCTCTTTTTGTTTCGATCAAGCCGGCCGTATGTTTAATGTAAAGCGTTGAAAATGCGTTCTGGTATAGCCAAAAGGATTGACTTTTCCTATACCGGCGGTTTAGTATAGGGGTAGAAAGCTTTATTACGGAGGTATGGATCATGGGGTTCTGGCTCGCGCTTATCTGCATCGCCGGACTGCTGGCAGATGTCTGGTTCATCCGGACGGAATATGCCGGTAATATGGCGAAGGCTACTCTCTTAAAAGGCATTGCATCGGCATTCTTTGTTCTGCTCGGACTGGTCTGTTTCCTGAAAGTTCGCACAGCTGCCGGACAGTTGATCTTCATCGGTCTAATACTTGGTCTATTCGGCGATGTATTTCTGAATCTGCGGAATCAGTTTGAGGGAGCCAAGTCAAGAGCCGTCTTTGCCGTTGGTATTCTCGCCTTTCTGAGCGGTCATTTTCTTTATATCGCCGCGCTTATCCGGCAATCGGCCTCCATTCTTCTGCTATCAGCGATTCTTACGGCTGTGCTGTCCGTCGTCGCCATTCCGCCGCTGATGAAACGGATCACAGCGCCGAGCAAGGGGCTCAAAATCTTCGGTTATGTGTATCTTGTCATCGTTATCGCCATGTTTTCCTGCGCCGCTTCCCTGCTCTTCCGGCTCGGCGCGCATGTGACAACGATCCTCTTTTTCATCGGCGGACTTCTCTTTATGGTAAGCGATTTTATCATGATCTACTACAGCTTCGGAAAAAAAGTCCGGCCGCTCAGAGCGATCAATCTCATCACCTATTATATTGCGCAGCTTTTGATCGCGCTGACGATTTTGTTCTTCTGACGCTTGCAAAGCCTGTCCCCGTGTGCTATGCTTTTTTTATATGTGGTATAGCCACAAATTCATTGAGAGAGGAAGAGAATCATGAAGAAGAACCGTACCAAGGCGATCATCGCCCTTGCGGTGTTTCTCGCCGCCATTTTCGGCTGCATGTTTGCCGCCGACCGCATCCAGACCGGCAGCGGCAGCATCGATGTCACCGAAGGCTGGATCGATACCGACGTTGGAAACCTGTTCTATAAGCTGTATACACCGAAGAGCGCGACAGTGGAAAGCAAGGCCCCCGGCGTTCTGCTCCTGCACGGGTATCAGAACGACCACGAGACCTGCGCGGCCTACGCCGTGGAGCTTGCGCGCCGCGGCGCGGTGGTGCTGTGTCTCGACGAGTACGGTCACGGCGCTACGACCGCTGGTCTTGTTAACAGAGGTTATGTAAACCACAAAGTCACCGTTAATTACGGTGAGGACAGCGAGGCGGACGGAACGTTCAAGACCATCGGCGGGCAGACCCGCTATAAGGTCATGATGAACTTCTCAAATCTGAGCTTCTTCGATAAGCATTACACGACCGATTCGGACGGCAATACACTGACCGACAGCTCTGCCGGCGGCAATTATGCGTATGCACTGCTCGCTGCGATGGATAATGTCGATCCTTCCCGTCTTGCCATCAGCGGTCACTCGATGGGTACATGGTCCTCCTGGTCCGTCGCGGCAAACTTCTGCGGCACGGATATCGAGCCGAAGGCCATCGTGCTGCAGTGCGGCGAGCTGTTCCGGAAGAGTGCCTATGACTCCGGGAACATCCACTTCAATAATGTTCTCCTGCTTCAGGCAAAGTACGACGAGTTCAGCTATTTCCGCGATTATAAAAACATCGTGAACGACGATCTTCTCCGCAGCGATCTGCGCACCGAGTTCCTCGGCTGCACGGCAGATGAGGCGGCATGGAACACGACCTACGGCAGCTTTGCCGACGGCACGGCGCGCCGCATGGAGCTGCTGAACACGAATCACCGTCTGACCACGCACAACGCCCACGGCATTGCCGCGGCCATGACGTGGTTTGCCGATTCCATCGGCCTGGACACGACGCTTGCGCCGACCGATCAGGCGGCGATGACAAAGGAAGTGCTCGTTCTCGCCGCGATGCTCCTTGCCGTTGCTTCGCTTCTTGCGATGATGGAGCTTCTGCTCACCGTTTCGTTCTTTGCGAAAGTCGTTCAGCCTCTTCCCTCCGAGACCGGCATAAAATCCACGGGCAAATGGTGGCGCGGCGCCGTTATCACGATGCTGCTTGCTGCAGCAACGTATCCGTTTATGACGCAGCTCGGCCACGGCCTTCTCCCGCTGCCGGAGGGCATCTTCCGCATGACGGTAGGCAACGGCTTTTTGAGCTGGTATCTGCTGCTCATCCTTATCATGCTCGGCACAAGCATTGTAAGCTATAAAAAAGCAAAAAAACACGGCGCTGCCGACGGCTGGCAAAGTATGGGCCTTGCCGGAGCGGACGCCCCCGGAAAAATGGGTTGGAGTCTCCTCGGCCGCAGCGCGCTGCTGGTGCTGTGCATGCTCGCGTATATGTACCTTCTCCTTCTTATCTGTGAAAAAGCGTTCCTGCTGGACTTCCGCTTTATCTGGCCGTTCTTCAAAACGTTTGACGCCGCGCGCCTTGGCCAGTTCTGCGTCTACATCCCGGTGTTTGCGCTGTTCTTTATCCTGAATAACAGCAAGATCATGGCATCCTCGCGCTGCAAGGCGACGTATAAGCCCGGCTTCGCTGGATTTATGGGAAGTTGGTGGCGCAATGCGCTGATGATGGTCGGCGGCGTGCTTATCATCGTTCTGATCGAGTACATCCCGTTCTTTATGAACATAGCGCCCGGCGCGGACCTGCTCTTCGGCTCCACGTTCGGCGGGCCGTTTATGTCACTGCTGATCCTCTTCGTGCCGCAGGTGCTGGTGTTCAGCATCATTTGCACCTATACCTACCGCCGCACCGGCAGCGTATACACCGGTGCGCTTACGGTCGCTTCCCTCGCCTGCTGGATCGTGACCGGCGGCTCCTCGATGCTCTAAAAAATTATGAAAGCAAAAAGCTGCCCGTACAGGCAGCTTTTTGCTTTCCTCTTAACCGTGATACTGTTCCAGATGCGACCCCAGATAGTCAGACGCCTGACTGAGAATGGAGAGCAGCGCCATATCGGCGGCATAGGCATCCCGCCGCGAGATGGCCGCGGTGAGCATCTCAAATTTCGGTATGCTGATGGCGAGCTCTTCCCTGCTTTTGTAGTGCTCCCGGATCAGATTTCGTATCATCTTCTCAAAGCTCTGAAACACCATGGAATATGCGGCGTTCCGCGAAATTTCCGTCAGGCACTTGTGATAAAGATACACGGCTTCTGCTGCTTCTTCGTCATCTGCGGCATAAATGGCATCCGTGTGCGCCTGCAGCAGCGCGAGCGACTCCGACGACAGATTGGCACAGGCAAGACGGGTGCATTCCCGTTCGATCAAAATACGAAGATCCATCAGATCTTTGAAAAGAGAGCGGTCGAGCAGAGCGGAATCATAACTCATGATCGAGGCAAGCGTTTCCGGCGTTGCCGACTTTACATACTCCGCAACGAATGCGCCCTTACGAGGTGCGATGCGAAGAAAACCCATGCGGGCAAGATCGAGCATCCCCTGATTGACGGAGCCGCGGCTGATGCCAAGCTCGCCGGCAAGCTCCCGTTCCGGCGGGATGCGGTCGCCGGGTTTAAGCTTGCCGGACAGGATGCGGCGCTTCATGACCCCGATAAAATACGCTTTACGGTTCGTTTCGTTCGCAGCGGACATGGTTTTTTCCCCTTTGCCAATCGGATTCGGATAAGATTATACCTACATTCTGCGAGAAAATCAAGTCTGGTCATAAAAACAAGGCCACAAAAAGAGACAGGACAGTTTCTGCTGCCCTGCCTCTTTTTCCTGTATAAGATCAATAGAATTCGCCGGGGACCTCCAGCACAATATCGGATACCACAAAGGCGGAACAGGGATGAATATACCCATTCACGATATCACTGTGGCGGCGGCCTTCATTCTCCGCGGGGCAGTACACCTCGCCGGAGACGAGCTTGCTGCGGCACCAGCCGCACTCGCCGCTGCGGCAGCGCGAGGGGGCTTTGATACCGGCGCGCTCGAGAGCAACAAGGATGGGCTCATCTGCTCTCGCGCGGATCGTGTATTCGGCTGCACCCTGCCGGACGGTGCCGCGGAACGTCTTTCCGGCGCACTCCGTGGGATAGCCGGGCTGAGCAGCAACGTTCTTCGTAACACCAAGCATTTCGCGGCGCACAAGGCGGCGCGGCAGACCGAGCTTATCTACTTCGGGCATAACGAATCGGTACATCGCTTCCGGGCCGCAGAGAAAGATCGAATACTCCTCTTCCGGCGCGTATTTGCGGATCAGTTCGGCCGTGATGAAGCCGTGCTCATAGCCCTCGGCCTCCTCGTCCGACAGGACATGAACGACCTTGACCTTCGGGCAAGCCGTGGTAATTTCGTTGAACTCGTCAGCGAAGAGAACGGTCTCACGCGTCCGGCTGCCGAAGAGGATCGTGAGCGAAAAGTCTTCGCTGCCGTCGCGGATGGCGCGCGCCATGGAAAGGAATGGCGTAATGCCGCTGCCGCCAGCCAGAGCCAGAACATTCTTCGCGTCGCGAAGCTCATCGTAATAGAAATGTCCCTCCGGTGCGGAGGCTGTGACGGCGTCACCGACTTTCAGACCGGACAGGATACGGTCAGCGGCAAAGCCGCCGGGGTTCGCGCGGACCGTAATGGCAATGCAGCCTTCCAGCGCTTCCTTTGGACCGGAGCTGATGGAGTAAGGCCGGGAGACCTTGCTTCCCTCAAGATCGAGCTTTAGGGAGATATACTGTCCGGCGCGGAAATACGGCAGTGCGCCGCCGTCCGCCTTTTGAAAGACAATCGTTTTGGCATAGGCGCTCTCATGATCGACGATCTGCTCGACAACGAGCGGAAGATAGTCCGGATGAAGCGCTTTGGCGTTGCGGTTAATGGCATAGTCAGCCACGATCTCGTTGGCGGGAGCCGCCTGGATCGCTTTCTCGCGGGTCTTGGCCATGTTCTTGAACTTGAGCATATCAAAGGGGCCGATCAGGCCGACTTTCACATTCAGCGCCATTATTTCGTTCCTCCTTCCGCAAGATCCTTGAGCGCGAGCTTGGCAATAAGCTGGCCGCAGATATAGGCCGCGCTGTAGCCGTCGCCGCGCGGTCCGTCCGCGCCGATGGGACGAAGTCTCTTGACCGGATAGTCCACGGAGAGCATCATCATACGCGCCATCATGCCATCCCAGTCGGTCGTCTCATGGCCGTAGACTGAGCCTTCCGGCGTACCGAGATACCGCGCAAATGTCCACGGGGACGCGACGGAGACTTCCTCAATGCAGCCCGAAAAATCGAGCCCCGCTTTCTCTTTAAGGCACGCAAGGAACTTCTTTGCCACGTTGTTCTTGAACGCCACATAGTTTTCCTGCTTCAGGTCGTTCCAATCGACCGGCGAGCCGAACGTCGTGAACGAGCAGATGCACGTTCCTTCCGGTGATGCCTTCGGATTCACGATGTTGTAGCAGAGGAAGATGGAGTAATCGTTCGTCTTCATGCCGTTCATGATGTTTTTATACTCCACGGCAGAGTCCGCCGTGCCGGGCAGGAAGATGGAATAATCCTTGATGCCGAGCTCTTCGGCAGTCTTATCCAGGCAGAAGTACGCCGTCATCATGCGCGCGCCGTATTTCTGCTTGCGGGCAGTCGAGAGCTTTTTCTGCCGCTCGGGGATAAGCTCCTTCGGGATCATTTTCCCGTAGAGAATATCGGCGTTGATATTGGCGAGTGCGTAATCGCACTCGATGATGCCGAGATTTGTCTGAACGCCGCAGCAGCGGTCTCCGTCAAAGAGGAACTTTTCCGCGCGGCAGTTGTACCACACGTCGCCGCCCAGCTCGCGGAAGCGCTCGACCATCGCGTTGCTGATTTCGTGGCTCGTATAGGTGGGGATGTACGCGCTGCGGGAAATATACTTATGTACCATCGCCGCATAATGGATGAACGCCAGGTGCTCCATATCCACGCCGAGATACGACCAGTACGTCGAGAGAATGTCCTGCGCGCGCAGCGGGAGCTTCAGCGCATCAAAAACCTTCTTCGTCGGGTACGCGCCCGTACGCAGCATGTTGGGATATTTTTCCTTCAAAACGTTGGAATCTGCATGACCGGAGGAAGCCGTGATGTACGCGATACCGTCCAGCACTTCCTGGAACAGGTCGAACAGCTTCGTCATCTGTGGACGGCTGCCGGGAACATACTCCTCCATCTTGTCGATGAACGGCTCAATGCCGGAGGGCATCGTCACGTCCATAGGCGCACCGTCGGAATACTTGCTGATAACGCGGAAGCAGTCGTCCACGCGCAGCCATTCCACCTTGACGCCGTACTGATCCATGATCGTCCGAACATCACCGGGATTTTCCACGGGTCCAAGATCGCAGAGCTCATGCAGCGACGGCTCGATCTCAAACCGGCCGCGCCGGAAAGACGTTGCGCAGCCGCCGGGAAGGTTGTGCTGCTCGATGAGCAGTGTCTTTTTGCCTGCCAGTGCAGACTGGAGCGCCGCGGATAAACCGGCGTTGCCCGCACCGACGACCACAATGTCATATTTTGCGTTCGCCATATGTTACCCCTCTCTCAATATACTTGTGGTATAGCCACAATACACAGTATAAACCGTGCTATTTAAAAAGGCAAGGCAATTTTGTTGATTATCTTTTATATTGTGAAAAAGTGCACAAAAAAGCTTCGTGATTTTTATAACCACGAAGCTTCTTTAATTTGATGTATCAGTCGGCAAGGTCGCTCATGGCGGACAGGCGCTTCTCCTCCATCTTGATCTCCCAATGGATGAGGATGCTCATAGCCGCGTGGAGGAAAATGATCGCACCGAGTACAAGAAGTTCGCTCCACTCACGCACGATCACCGTGCGCAGCACCTCGCCGCCGAGCTTGAAGCACAGCGCGAGCGCAATGCCCTGCGCCATGGAGAGCCGTGCATGCGGCTGATTTTTACAAAGTCGGACAACGCTCTTCGCGCCGGAAAACAGGAGAATGACCGCTCCCGTTCCCTCCAGAAGAATGATCCCGAACTGCACAAGGTACTTTAATACACTTTCCGCCCAATGAAGTAATTCCACTCTCATTTCACCTTTCTGCTTTACAAAATACGTCTCCCCGGCGGATTGTGCGGACGTACCGCCGGAGAGAATACATATAAAGAATACAGGGAAATAAAGAATTCGTCAAGAACTTGTTAAGTCTTTTTTCTTCTTTTTCGCACGATAATCAGGACGACCGCCGCGGCGGCTGCGGCGCCGCCCGCAATGCCGCCAATGATCCAGCCGGTACGGGAGGTTTCCTGCGCAAGGTACACGATCGATGCGCCGTTGTCCAGCCGGAAAACAATATAGCTGCCGTCTCGGGTGAACGAAAGCGGCGTGAGCGTGCCTTCCGAGAGTGTATAGAGACTCCCGGACGCCGAGGTAAGCATGCGCACGGTGAGGGGCTCGGAATAGCCAGAAACGCGCACCGTGTATGCCGCGAGAATGGACGCCGCATCGATGCCGAGCGTTTCCGCATCCGGCACAAAGGGGACAGCAAGAAGCGTCTGCCCGTCGCGGAAAGTGCCCTCCGCAAGGAACAGCGGCTCGTCCTCGCCGGTCGAGATCGTTGTGACCGGCCGGATATACTCCCCCTCGACGGTCCGGCTGTAGTATACGGCCTCGTTGGGATCAAAGTCGTTCCACTGCCAGTACATTCCGTCCTTGTCCGCGACCGAGGGGACCGAGGCGATCTTGCCGCCGAACGGCACTTCGACCGTCTCCACCGTCACGCCGTCCTTTACAAACGTCACACCGATGCTGCGGAAAAAGTCCGGCGTGTCCGGAAGGGCCGCAAAATCCTCATAGTCCATATAGTCCGACTGACCGGTGAAGCTGAAGCCGTCCACACCGCCGACCGTGGAGTCGGAATAGAGATTTTCGGCGATCGTACCGTCAGCATAGCCCGCCACGGAGCCGCAGAGCTCCGCGCGATTCTCAAAGTGCGGCATGACGCTGCACGAGGAGATATCCTTGCCGAGCCCGGCAATGCCGCCGACATACCGTTTGCCCGAGAGATTGACGCGTGCGCGGCAATTCCTCACGGCGGCAGAGCTGTGTCCGACGATGCCTCCGGCATAATCCTCCGCCGTTGTCACCTCACCGAGCGCGGAGCAGCCGACCGCGAGACCGTAATCCATTCGTCCGGCGATACCGCCGGCGCAGGACTTGGAGGCCGCGACGGAAGCGCTGTTTTCGCAGGACGAAATGCGCGCAAAAATCTCATATTTCCCGCTGCCGATCAGCGTGGAGGAAATGTTGAGCTGATCCTCTCGGTCAAAGGAGATATCGAGCGACACGTTTCCCGCGATGCCGCCGACATTCGTATCGGCAGTGATGGACGCCGTATTGGCGCACTGCGCGATGAGGCAGAGCGCTTCATCGTCATCGTCATCGTCGGTGTCGGAAATGTCCTCAAGCTGAACCGAGGCATTGCCGAGACTGTACGCCATGCTCATGATCGCCGAAGAGACGTTCATGAGCTGGGAGAGGACGTTCTGCATATCCTCGATCACGGCGTCGCTCGTAAAGACGTCCGTCATCTGGCCGAGAAGACGTACGATCTGCTGAAGATTATCGGATAGATCGTCCATTGAGCCGCTGCCCGGATCGATCCATCCGCCGGTGGAGTCATCGCCGCTGCCGGCGTCTCCGTTGTCACTCCCCCCGCCGGCATCTCCGGTATCGCTGCCACCGTCGTCGCCGGGTGTCGGCCATGGAATGTCGGGATACATTCCGCCGATGATATCGCTGCAGTTTCCGAGCAGCTCAAGGATCTGCTGCATCAGCGCACGCGCTTCGGCCTGTGAATCGCCGAAATCGCCGAGCGTCGTGCGCAGCAGACTCTCCAGCCGGTAAAGCTGGGACTGCACTTCGCCGAGACCTGTGCCGGTAACGTTCCACGAGGTATACGGCTCCACCTGTCCGACGATGCCGCCGACATCCTTGCGTGCGGTGACCTCTCCGGCGTTTGTGCAGCCAAGAATGCGGCCGCTCTGGCGTCCGGCAATGCCGCCGACGTTATAACCCGTGTGAGGGTATCCCACGTCGCCGTAGTTGTCGCAGTACTTGATAACGGAGGTATTCAGCCCGGCGATACCGCCGAGATCCGTGATATCAATGATGGTTTCCTCGTTCAGGGTAAGCGTGGAAATATCAAACGATTTTTTCTGGTCGGGCTTCTCGACTGCGATATAATCCGTATTAACGCTCATGCGGTTTTCGCACTCGCTGAGCACGCCGCGGTTCTCGCCCGCAATGCCGCCGGCACGGTGGTAGGCCGAAATGGAGCCGGTAGTTTTACACTCGCTCACGAGAGCGCCCTCTTGGTTCAGCCCGACAATGCCGCCCGCCGCGGCCTGCGCGAGAATATCCCCGTCAAAACGGCAATTTTCGATCGCTCCGTAGTTCACCCCGGCGATACCGCCAATGTTTTCGCCGTTTCCGGTTGCGTGGAGCGTGCCGGAGACCGTGAGATTTTTCACGACGCCGGTTTTCAGCACCATACGGAAAAGCCCCTGTGTCGAGGCGTCGCCGTCAAGGGATATGCCGAGTATGCTGTGGCCGCGGCCGTCAAACGTTCCGGACAACAGCGGGATGGGCGAAAAATCACAGCCGGTGAGACTGATGTCGCGTGTGAGCACGATCGTCTTCCCTTCCGACCATGCGTCCGACGTGCACAGCGCGGAAAGCTCCGCGAGATCCTCGGCAGAGGATATCTCAACGGTATCCGGGTCGGCGGCGAGTGCCGCGCCGGACACGGAAAGAAGCAGCACCGCGCTCAGCAGCGCTGCGATCCATCGTTTCATTCCACGGCACCTCCCGTCGTCGTTTTTTTCCGAAATGTTGTTTTTTCAATGACCTTGTCGAGCAGCACGATGAGCTGCGGCAGAACGCTCAAAACGAGGATGACCGATATAAGCGCGCCGCGGCCAACGGCGAGACCGATGTGGCCGATGTATACGTCCGACACGCGGTATGCGATCAAAATGCCTGCAACGGTCATGATGGTGCCGGAGGTCATAACGGTCGGAAAGCTCTCGTTGACCGCCCGCGCCATCGCCTCCTGCGGCGTATGGAGCTTTTTGAGATCCAGATACCGGCTCATGATAACAATGGCATAGTCGATCGTCGCCCCCATCTGAATGGCGGAGACGATCATATTCGTGACGAATGACGCGCGGGTATGTGTCAGATACGGAAATGTAAAGTTGATCCAGATGCTGCCCTGAATGACGAACACGAGGAGCGCCGCACCCACAACGGAGCGGAAGGTAAAAATCAGGATGATGAAAACAAAGGCGATGGTGAGCAGATTGATGAGCAGCGAATCGCCGTTGAAAGTATCCGCCAGCTCCTTGGCGCTCGTCACGTCGCCGATGACGAGGCACGCTCCTTCACCGTAGCGTCCGTCGGCCAGCGAGCGCAGTGCGTTTACGAGCGCGACGCTCTCGTCACCCTCGATGGGTACGTCCGCCGTGATGACCATACGGTCCCAGTTTTCGCCGCGAAGCTGCGCTTCACCGCGTTCCAGCTCACCGCGGAGGCTGTCCAGCGTCTCCTGCGAATCGGCGTCGAGTGTCACGATGCCCTGATCGATCTTTTCAAAGAGGAAAAGAAACATGTCGATGAGCGGCACGGAATAGGTCTCGGCATTGCCGAAGATCGGCTGATACTGCCCGTTCTCCACGCCGTAGGCGGCATAGAGCATTTCCGCCTCTTCAAAATCGATGTTCAGCAGCATGGAGAACATACGCGGCGTATAGGAATCCGTCAACACTTTCCCGTCCTCGATCTCGATATTTGCAAGCCCGGTGACGGTCTTCACATTGCCGAGCTCCGCGGCGTCGCGCAGGAACTGCTTTTCCGCTTCGTAGTTTCCGCTCGGAACGAGCACGGCGATGGTCGTGTCGTTTGCAAAGGTGCCGGTGATCTTCCGCGCCGCCGCGCGGCTCTCGGAGTATTTGAGTTCGTCGATGCCGGCGTCGTTGAACGCATATTCCGTCCGGCTCGAGCACCAGATGGCAAGCGGAAGGATAATAACAAACACCGCGACAAAGCCGAAGCGTGTTTTCATGAGGAACCGTCCCCAGCCGGTGATATCCGGCACATGGGACTTGTGCGTCGTTCTGCGCAGCGGGCGAAAAAAGGAAGCGATCAGTCCCGGCATAAGAAGAAATACCGTGATAAGGCTGCAAAGTATGCCCTTGGAGAGCACCAGACCGAGGTCATAGCCCAGCCGGAACTGCATGAGCATCAGCGCAACAAGACCGGAGATCGTCGTAAGGCTCGAGGAGGAAATTTCAACGATGGATTTGGAAAGCGCTTCGATTAGCGCCTCGCGCTCCGTTGGGAAGCAGTCGATCTCGTCCTGATAGCGATGGGAAAAAATGATGGCATAGTCGATGGCGAGAGCCAGCTGCAAAATAACGGCAATCGAATTGGTGATGGAGGATATCTCGCCCAGCCAGAAGTTTGTGCCCATATTGAGCAGCGCGGCAACAGAAAAGACAATGAGAAAAATGACGACCTCAAAATAGCTGCGCGACGTAAAAAGAAGCACCGCCATAATGACGACCGCCGCGAGCGCCACGACGCCGACCATCTGCTGCGCAATCTCCCCGAGAAGGTCCGCGCCGATCTCCGAGGAGGTATATGTATCAAAGCCCGCTGTGAGTGAACGGATCTCATTCATCGCCGCAATGACGTTTTCATCGTCGCTTGTGCCGTCAAAGGAGATCGTGAGCAGCGCTGCGGAATCCACAAAATGCGCCGGAGAATTATCAAACGTCACGCCGGTCACATGCTCGAGCGTCTCAATCTTCTCCGCAGCAGCACTCGCGCGCTCATAGGTCGTATTGGCAAGCATAACGTTGGCGCTTGCATACGTCGTGAACTCGTTCTCCATGATCGTGAGCCCGCGGCGGGTATCGGTATCCGGCGGAAGGAACGAGGTTATATCGTTATTCACATGCACGCGGCTGATGGAAAGCGCACAGTAAACGCACGCGGCCAGAAACGCGATCATGATGATCACGCGCTTATCCACGATCTGCCGCGATATTTTTTTCAGAATGTTGTTCTCCAAAAGAGGTCCCCCAGGCTCGGTTAAAGTCGCTTTCAGATTATCCGACTTTGCGGAAAAAAGCAATATTTTCGGATAATACTATACAAAACAATTATAAGAAAATTATGAGAAGAGTCTTAAAGTTTTAAAATAAGCAGCAGGACAAACTGCGCCTGAAGCAAAGACGGCAAGCCTCCGCATGAGTTCTCATGCGGAGGTTATGCATCATTATCGCTTCGTCTTTTGGCAGATATACAGCAGATGGTTGGACCCGCCCAAAAGCTCCCGCTTTTCGGCAAACGCAAGATGCCACTTAACAAACGCGTCAAAATTCTCGTCCGAAATAAAGAAATCCGGACGTTTCTCCAGCGCCTCCAGCGGACCGTCCATGGCAGCGGTTGTGACGCGCTCTACCGGTTTTTCATCGAACAGACGCTCAAACTCGCATACATCGTAACCGGTGAACAGCTGTTCCTGAAAGTGCCTTACCTTGAAATCCTTCGTAAAGTTTTCTTCCTGATAAGGCGCCCAGATGCCGTAGAGGGCATTGGAGTACATAAGGGCGTATATCGAAAGAAACGCGAAATGGAGCGTGCCGCCCGGCTTCGTGACCCGGATCGCCTCGTCAATTGCCCGGTTCACGTCTTCCGGAGCAAACAGATGATACATGGGGCCGAGAACAAGGGTCATATCAAAGGAGTCATCGTCAAACAGACAAAGGTCCGTAGCATCGCCTTGATAGGAACGGATCAAATCAAGCCCGCAGCTATTTTCTCTAAGAGCGGCAAGGTTGCTTTCAACAAATTCCACCGCGGTCACATCGAAACCTTCTTTAGCCAACGCAATGGAATACCGACCAGTCCCCGCGCCGACCTCCAAAACCCTATTTCCGGGGTTCAAAAAGCGGTGGATGTAGGCCATCGTGATCGCGTACTCAAGCTGACCGTGCCTGCTTTTCTCCAGCCGGCCGTTCTCGTCGCTCCGGTCGTAGAACTCGGTTATCATTTCTTTTCTCGTGCTCATACTTTTCTCTCCATGAAAAGGGGCTGCTGTTATGTTTCAGCGGATCATCTCTTCAAACTCATCCTCCGTGATGACGGGGATGCCGAGCGTACGCGCCTTGTCCAGCTTGCTCCCGGCGGCCTCCCCCGCGAGGACGTACGACGTCTTTTTGGAGACCGAAGATGACGCCTTGCCGCCGAAGGATTCAACGATGGCGCTCGCCTCGTCGCGCGTATACTTCGTAAGCGTGCCGGTAAGAACGAACGTTTTGCCAAGAAAGCGGTTGTCGCGGCGCTCCTCGCGGCTGAGCATGTTGACGCCTGCCTCGCGCAGCATGCGGATCTGATGCTGCGTCTGCGGGTTCTGCGCCCAGGAGACGACGCTCTCGGCAGTGATGGGGCCGATATCGTCCACGGCAGTCAGCTCCAGCGGCGTGGCATTTTCGATGGCGTCCATAGAGCCGAACGTGCGCGCAAGCACCTTGGCCGCCTTCTGCCCCACCTGCCGGATACCGAACGCGCACAGGAGACGGGAGAGATCCTGCTGCTTGCTCTTCTCGATCTCGTCGATGAGGTTTTCCGCGGACTTTTTCCCCATGCGGTCGAGCGTCGCAACGGTCTGTGCGTCGAGCCGGTAGAGATCTGCCGGAGTTTTCACCATACCGCTGTTCACCAGCGCCTCGGCAAGCGAGAAGCCGAGCCCTTCAATGTCCATTGCCTCGCGGGAAGCGAAATGGACGAGATTGCGGAGCCTCTGCGCCGGACATTCCACGCCCGTACAGCGCACCGCTGCGCCGTCCGGGTCGCGCTCCACTGGCGAGCCGCACTCCGGGCAGGTATCCGGCAGGCGGAACGGTACGGTTCCCTCCGGCCGCTTCGTGAGATCGACGCGGAGAACTTCCGGAATGATCTCCCCTGCCTTTCGCACGATGACCGTATCGCCGATGCGCACGTCGAGCTTATCGATAAAATCCTGATTGTGGAGCGTAGCCGCCGTTACGGTCGTACCGGCAAGACGCACCGGCTCCACAATGGCTTTCGGCGTCAAAACGCCGGTCCGGCCGACCTGCACGACAATGTCGCGCACTACAGAGGGCTTCTCCTCCGGTGGGTATTTATACGCCACCGCCCAGCGCGGGGCCTTGGCGGTGCTGCCGAGAATTTCACGCTGCGCAAGGTCGTTGATCTTGATGACAGCGCCGTCAATATCAAAGGGATAGCTCTCGCGCGTATCGCCGATGCGCCGAACCTCCTCGCAGCACTCCTCCACGGTGCGGAACACCTTATGCGGCACCGTATAAAATCCGAGCTTTTCCAGCATGTCCAGCGATTCCGCGTGTGTTTTCGGCTGTTCGCCGGAGGTGAGCTGGACATTGAAAACGATGATGTCGAGCTGGCGCTCCTTCGTCACTTTCGGGTCCAGCTGACGCATGGACCCGGCCGCGGCGTTGCGCGGATTGGCGAGGAGCGTTTCGCCCTCGATCTCGCGGCGGCGGTTATGCTCAAGAAAGACCTCCCGAGCCATATACACCTCGCCCCGGACGATCAGCCGCTCGGGCGCGTTTTCCAGCTTGAGCGGTATATTGCGCAGGACGCGAAGATTCTCCGTTACGTCCTCGCCCGTAACGCCGTCGCCGCGCGTCGCGCCCTGATAGAAGACGCCGTTCCGGTATTCCAGCGCCATAGAAAGACCGTCGATTTTCGGCTCGACCGTATAGAGCGGTTCGCCGCCGAGCGTTTCGTTCGTCTTGCGGATGAAGTCGGTCAGCTCCTCATAGGAAAAAACATCGCTGAGCGATTCAAGCGGAACGGCATGGTGCACGGGCGAGAATTTCTCCGAACGGTGACCGCCGACGTGCTGCGTCGGCGAGTCCGGCGTAACGGTCTCCGGGTGCTCCGCTTCCAGATTTTCCAGACGGCGCATCATCGCGTCATACTCAAAGTCCGAAATCGTGGGAGCATCCTTGTCGTAATAGGCTATGCTGTGGCGGCGCAGCTCTTCGCGGAGCTCGGCGATCTCCTGTAAATAGTCCATCATGTCTCTCCCGTATAGAAATAGGTTTGCGGAACACGTCCGACGATGATCGTTTCAGCAACCAGCACTTCCGTGACGATCTGCGTAGAGCGGATCTCCCACGGCAGCAGGACGTCCGCATCAACACAAACCTCCAAAAGAAGCTGGTGTTTCGTCTGGTTGATGCCGGCATCCGTCAGCACATTGCGAAAATCCACCCGTGAAGATGTGAGCATCGTGATCTTGACCGGTACGGTCGGCCCGCGGCCAAGGAAAAAGCTGATGCCAAGCAGGTTCCCGAAGGGGATTGAAAGATCAAGATCTCCCCGGTCGGAGGCCTCCACGATGGCGTTGAGAAGCTCGGCGGAGAGGATATTCACACGCGACGTATCGGTTACAATAGCGCTGATCTGCCCGTCGCCGTCCTTTTCAAAGGATACGAATTTTCCGCCGTCCGGCCCAAGCAGGCGCATTTCGTTCTCCACAATGTTGCTCACGGTCTGCGTGATGAGATCCGATGCGTTGGATACCGCCATAGCGCCGGTAAGCGTCCGAAAATAGCGCACGGCGGGGATCAGAAACGCGATCAGTGCGCCGGTGAACGCAAGGAGCAGCAGCACGGTCGTCTGCTGCGGTGTGATTTTTCGCGGAAACGGCATACGGGAACACCCCCTTATGCCCAAAAGTATATGCGTCAGGCAAGCATTTCAGACAAGGCGCTCAGCACGCCGAGCTTGCCGGATTCAAACGTAAGCCCGCCCTGCAAAAAGCCGAGATACGGCTCGCGCACCGGGCCGTCGCAGGAAAGCTCGAGCGACGCGCCCTGAATGAACGTTCCCGCCGCCATGACGACCGGGCTTTCATACCCCGGCATCGGCGCCGGGACGGGCAGGGCGAAGCTGTCCACAGGCGAGCCCTTCTGGATACCCTGACAGAATTTCACAAGGTTGTCCGCCGTTTTCAGGCGGATGGTCTGAATGATGTCCGACCGCTTTTCATCGGATGCCGGGAAGCTCTCAAAGCCGAGCTCTTCAAGCATTCCGGCGGCGAAGGCCATCGTTTTGAGCGCCTGTGACACGGTGTGCGGCGCAAAGAAGAAGCCTTGGAAGAGCGTCCGGTTCACGCCGAGCGAAGCGCCGCACTCGCTGCCAATGCCCGGAAGCGTCAGACGTTCCGCCGCCTGCTCCACGAGATCGGCGCGGCCGGCAACATACCCGCCCATGGGGGCGAGTCCGCCGCCGGGGTTTTTGATGAGCGAACCGGCGATGAGATCGGCGCCAAGCGCCGTCGGCTCACATTCCTCGGTGAACTCCCCGTAGCAGTTATCCACGATGACCGCCGTATCGGGGCAGCCTGCCTTTACTGCGCGGACGATCTCCCCGATCTCCGCGACCGAAAGCGCGCGCCGGGGCGCATATCCGCGGCTGCGCTGAACGAACGCCGCTGCCGGGCGAAGCTCCGATACGCGCTGCGTGATCGCGGCATAGTCCGGCCCGCCGTCGGAAGCAAGCTCCAGCTGCTCATACCGGATGCCGAGCGAGGCGAGCGAGCCGCGGCCGGAGCCGGTGATGGCGGTGTGGAGCGTATCGTACGGCGCTCCCGTAACGGCAAGGATCGTGTCGCCCGGCTGGAGAGCGCCGTAAAGCGCGCAGGCAATCGCGTGCGTGCCGTTCACAAACGTGGTGCGCACGAGCGCCGCTTCCGCGCCGAACACATCGGCATAGACCTTTTCCAGCGTTTCGCGTCCGAGATCATCGTAGCCATAGCCGGTCGTTCCGGCAAAGCACGGCTCGGACACGCGGTGCGTGCGGAAGGCATCCAGCACGCGCTTCGTATTCTTCTCCGCCGTGCGCTCAAATCCGCGGAAAACGGGCTGGAGCCGTTCCTCCACCTGGGCGGCCAGTGTATAAAGCTCTTCGTAATTCATGGCAGTATATCCTTTATTTCAGTTCGTTAACGATGGAGCGGAAAGTTTCGCCGCGCTCCACAAAGTTTTTGAAATGGTCAAACGACGCGCAGGCCGGAGAAAGCAGCACGAGATCCCCCTCCTCCGCGCTCGCGGCGGCGACAAGCACCGCCTCGCGGAAATCGTCGATCTTCCGGATCGGCAGCGCCTTGGGGTCATACAGCGGCGATTTTGTCACGGCATCGTAAATTTTCTCCGCGGTAAAACCGGTAAGGAACAGTGCCTTGACATGGCGGCAGATCTCGTCGCCGAGCTTGTCAAACGGGATATGCTTATCGTACCCGCCCGCAATAAGGATGGGCTTCTGCCGCAGCGCGTGAAGTCCCGCGATCGTGCGCGTGGGGCTGGATGCAATGGAATCGTTGCAGTAGGTAACGCCATGCAGCGTCCGGATCATTTCAAGCCGGTGCGCAACGCCGCGGAAGCTCTCCGCCACGGCGCGGCCGGTATCGTAGACCCGGCGCAGCTGGGCGGGGTCGCGCTCCATAGCGCCGATCTCCAGCGGGATGGGCGGGCGGATGACATAGTCTTTGCCGGCGAACGCCGCCATATAGTTTTCAACGTTATGTAAACCCGGGAGCAGAATGCTTTCTGCGTCCATGAGCTTGGTCTTTTCCCCGTTGTGAGACCGGTAAATGACGCCTTCGCGCAGGAACACGCCGTTTTCCGGGGCGGTCTCACGGCTGAAAAACCGGACTTTGCCGGGGCAATCTTTCGCAAAGGCGCGTGTGATAGCGTTGTCGGCATTGAGCACCGTGACGCCGGCACAGCCCTGTGAAAGGAAAATCTGCTTTTTGGCGGTCTGATAGTCCTCATAGCTCGGATGAATGTCCAGATGGTTCGGCGAAACGTTGGTAACGACCGCGATATCCGGCCGACAGTTCATGCTGTGGAGCTGGAAGGAGCTGAGCTCGAGCACCGCCCAGTCTGTGCTCGTCATTTCCGGCGCTTTGTCAAGCAGCGGCGTGCCGATATTGCCGCCGAGAAATACGCGGTGTCCCTGCGCCTTCAGGAGCTCGGAAATAATGGTGGTAGTCGTCGTCTTTCCGTCCGAGCCGGTCACGGCGATGATGCGGCACGGGCAGACGGTAAAGAAGGCTTCCATTTCCGACGTAAGAAGCGCTCCGCGCGCTTTGGCCGCGGCGAGCTCCGGCGTAAAGGGGTGAAGCCCCGGCGTGCGGAAAATCACGTCCTCGGTGATACCGGCAAGGTAACCATCGCCCAGCACAAGACGGCAGCCCGCCGCTTCCAGCGCTGCGGCCTCGTCCTCGCCGAACGCCTCGCGCGTGCGTTTATCGCGCACCGAGACGGTATAACCAGCATCGAGCAGCAGCCGCAGCAGCGGCCGGTTGCTCACGCCGAGACCGATGACCGCAATGCTTTTTCCGCGCAGAGACTGTATATAAGAGTCGAGTGTCATAATTTCCTCCTGAATATCTTCTTTAACTTATATATTATATTCGCTTTCCGGCAGAAATTCAACACCTATCGCCGTTGACAAGCGCGCTTTGAACAGGTAAAATACCTGTGCGAGAAAGCCAAGCAGCCGCGGGCATAAGGTGAAAGCCTGTGCGTGAGGAAAGTCCGGGCTCCACAGGGCAAGGATAACGGGTAACGCCCGCCGGGGGTGACCCCAGGACAAGTGCAACAGAGATATACCGCCTGCCTTTGGGCAGGTAAGGGTGGAAAGGCGAGGTAAGAGCTCACCCACCGTCCGGAGACGGAACGGTGCTGTAAACTCTATCCGGAGCAACGCCGTGGAGGGACATACGACCGGCCCGGTCGTCCCGAGGAGGCGGCTGGAACGCATCGGCAACGGTGCGTCTAGATAGATGGCTGCGCAGACAGAACCCGGCTTACAGGCTTTCTCGCTTTACAAAACACCCCGCCGATCCATTCGGATCCGGCGGGGTGTTTTTCACTTTTTTGCTGCGCCATCCGTCGCCTGCGCAGAGGCGGACGGTTTGGCCGACGTGTCCGCCATCGGCGTCTGCGTGGGCACAACGCCGGTATCGTCGTCGGTGATGATGCCGTCATCGTCGTTTACGATCCCGTCGTTCATGTCCGGCGTCGCGGTCATCGGGGTACCCGACGGCCTCGGCGCGTTCGTCGCCGCGGGCTTTTCCGCCGTGCCGCACGCGCAGAGCGAAACAACCAGCGCCGTGAGCGAAAGAATATATACGATCCACTTTTTCATGCGAAATCCTCCTTAACAAGAAATCCGCCGTTAGTATGCCGTATTATTCCGGATTTATTACAAAAAGCAATGCGCCCGAAGTTTTTTCGGGCGCATTGCTTTTAAAAATTATTTCTTCGGCTTGAGGATGAAGTTGATGAGCTTGTTGGGGACGTTGATCGTCTTGACAATCTCCATGCCCTCCATATAGCCCGCGATCTTCTTATCCGCGAGAGCCGAAGCGGAAACGACCTCCACCGTGCTGTCCGCCGGGACAACAACGGTGCTGCGGAGCTTGCCGTTAACCTGCACGGCGATGGTCTTTTCGGTATCGACCATTTTCGCCTCATCGTGCTCCGGCCACTCAGCCTCGCTCGCAAGGCCCTCAAAGCCCTGGATCTGCCAAAGCTCTTCGCAGATATGCGGCGCAAACGGAGAGAGAAGCTGCAGCAGCACGCGGATATCGCCGCGGGTCGGTTTCTTGGAGTAGAACTGGTTGACGAGCGACATGAGCTGCGCAATGGCAGTGTTGAACTTCATCTCGTCGATATCAGAGCTCACCTTCTGGATGGCGCGGTGGATCTCCTTCTCGTTGTCGCGGGAGATCTCGTCGCCGGTGAGCGGCTCGCTTGCAAGATTCCACACGCGGTCAAGGAAGCGGCGGCAGCCCGCCACAGCGTTGCTCGACCATGCGGCGGCTTTCGTGAAATCGCCGATGAACATGATGTACACGCGCAGCGTATCCGCGCCGTACTGCTCTACGATGTCGTTCGGGTTCACGACGTTGCCGCGGGATTTGGACATCTTTTCTCCGCCCTCGCCGAGGATCATGCCGTGGCTCGTGCGCTTGGCGTACGGCTCCTTCGTCGGGACAAGGCCCTCGTCGTAGAGAAACTTGTGCCAGAAGCGGGAGTACAGGAGATGGAGCGTCGTGTGCTCCATGCCGCCGTTGTACCAGTCCACGGGAGACCAGTACTTGAGAGCTTCCGGACTTGCGAAAGCCTCTTTATTGTGGGGATCCATATAGCGCAGGAAATACCACGAGGATCCCGCCCACTGCGGCATGGTGTCGGTCTCGCGCTGGGCCGCGCCGCCGCACTTCGGGCAGGTCGTGTTGACCCAGTCGGTGATCTTGGAGATGGGCGATTCACCGTCGTCCGTCGGCTCGTAGCTCTCGACCTGCGGGAGCAGGAGCGGAAGCTGATCCTCCGGCAGCGGTACCCAGCCGCACGTCGGGCACTTTACCATCGGGATGGGCTCGCCCCAGTAGCGCTGGCGGGAGAATACCCAGTCACGCAGCTTGAAGTTTGTCTTGGGATGGCCGATGCCCTCGTCCGTCACCCACTTCTTCATGGCGGGGATAGCGTCCTTCACGGTCATGCCGTTTAGGAAGCCGGAATTCACCATGATGCCGGTGTCGTCCTTGAGTGTAAAGGCTTCCTTCGTAATATCGCCGCCCTGCACGACTTCAATGATCGGCAGGCCGAACTTCGTGGCAAACTCCCAGTCGCGCTGGTCGTGGCCCGGAACGCCCATAACAGCGCCGGTGCCGTAGCTCATAAGAACGTAGTCCGAGACAAAGATGGGGATCTCTTCCTTCGTTGCGGGGTTAACGGCACATACGCCTTCCAGCCGCACGCCGGTCTTGTCCTTGTTGAGCTCGCTGCGCTCAAAATCGGACTTGTGCGCGGCTTCCTCGCGGTAGGCCGCCACGGCGTCCCAGTTCGTGAGCTTGTCCTTCCATGTGTCGAGGATCGGGTGCTCCGGAGAGAGGACCATATACGTCACGCCGAAGAGCGTATCGCAGCGGGTGGTGTAAACGGTGAGAGAGTCGCCGAGCGTCGTACCGAAGGTGAGCTCCGCGCCCTCGCTGCGGCCGATCCAGTTGCGCTGCTGGGTCTTTACGCGGGGGATGAAGTCCACATCGTCCAGATCGTCGATCAGGCGGTCGGCGTACTTTGTGATGGCGAGCATCCACTGGCTCTTCTCGCGGCGGACGACCGGGCTGCCGCAGCGCTCGCACACGCCGTCCACGACTTCCTCGTTCGCAAGCACGCACTTGCAGCTTGTGCACCAGTTGACCGGCATGGAGGCCTTGTACGCAAGACCCTTTTTATACATCCGCAGGAAGATCCACTGCGTCCACTTGTAATACTCCGGGTCGGTCGTATCCACGACACGGTCCCAGTCGAACGAGTAGCCAAGCATGTGGAGCTGCTTTTCAAAGTTGGCAATGTTCTGTTTTGTCACAATGGACGGATGCACATGGTTCTTGATGGCATAGTTCTCCGTCGGCAGGCCGAAGGCGTCATAGCCGATGGGGAAAAGAACGTTGTAGCCCTGCATCCGCTTGCGGCGGCAGATGACATCCATCGCCGTGAACGGACGCGTATGGCCGACATGCAGTCCCTGTCCGGACGGATACGGGAACTCGATCAGGCCGTAAAACTTCGGCTTGTCCGAGCCGGTGACGGCGCGGCCGCTCTTATGCTCGACCCAGTATTTCTGCCATTTCTTTTCAATTTCTGCGTAATTGTACTCCATGACGGTATGTCCCCTGCTCTCTCATTTGTTTAAAGGAAGTCTTTATAGTCGATCTTTTCCGCATCGGACCACAGGCGGTCGAGCGAGTAGAACGAGCGCATTTCCTCGGAGAAAATGTGAACGACGACGCAGCCGAAGTCCAGCAGCGTCCAGCCGCCGGAGCGGTAGCCCTCACGGCGCAGCGGCTGCTCCCCGGCCTGCGAGAGGACTTTGTCCACTTCGTCAGCCAGCGTCTTCCCGTGCGTGGAGTTGCCGGCGGTGCAGAGAATGAAGTAATCGGCCAGCACCGTTACCTTATCGGTTTTTAAGATCTGAATGTCGCGGGCGAGCTTGTCGTCCAGCGCTTTTACCGCGAGATGAGCGATTTCCTTGGAAGTGAGCATATGCCGCATCCTTTCTCTTTTGTTGTATGCGCCGGGCGTCAGCCGGCGAAGTAGTCGTAGAAGCTGTAAATGTCCGGAATGTTGCCGGTCGTGGAGCTGAAGTTTGCCCCGTCAAAGCAGAGCACGTCCAGATTCGCTGCGGTGACGTCCATGTTGAACGGGTTGAGATAGGTGTTTATCATATCGAGCCACGCCTCGAGCTGGATGCTGACATACGAGCCGCCGCGAATATAGACGGTATCGTACGGAAGCGTGTAGAAGCTGATATCGTCCATACCCATTTTCAGGAACTCCTGCGCATAGAACGCGATGTTGCCGCTCGAAAGGTTCGTGTCGGTGTTGTCGATAACGAGACTGATGATCTGCGGCAGGTTGGAGATGTTTCCGAGCTGGAGCACCTGTCTGGCCAGTGCCGCAAAGAAGGCGTGCTGCGTTTCGATACGGCCAAGATCACCGTTCGGATAGCCGGTGCCGTCGTTGTTCTGTCGGAAGCGCACGACCTGCTCGCACTGATACCCGTTCAGAAGCTGGTAGCCGGGCGCGAGCGAGATATGCAGATCCTGATCGGGGTCGTCGTAGTACATATAGATCGGGACATCGAAATATACACCGCCGATGCAGTCGATGATCTGCTGGAACACATAAGTGTTCACGACAGCATAGCTGTCGATCCCGAAGCCGACAAGATCCTCGATCTCCGTAACGAGTCCATCGATACCGGCGCTGCCGTAAACAGAATTGACCTTTTTCACCGCCCAGGGGACGTTGACGAGCGTATCGCGGGGAATACTCACGATGTTGGCCGTATGGTCGTTGCAGTCAAAGCGCGCGACCATGATGGTATCGGTGTTCAGACCGACGCGGTCGCGGCCGACGACGAGGAGCGTGTAAACGTTGTCCTTTCGTCCGGCGGGCTCGGCTGTCGGCTTCGGCGTCGGAGACGCCGTAGGCGTTGCGCTTGGCTGCGCCGTCGCTCCGGCAGGCGTGGCGGACGCTGTGGGCATATCCGGCGTCGCCGTCGTCTGCGTCTTCAGACCGGAATCGTCGGTCTCGGGCGCCGTGGACCAGATGCTGTAAGCAAGGAGCAGCAGCAGAAGAAGCGCAAGCACACCGGCGATCACGATGAGCACCACGGTGAGCGTGCGTGTTTTCTGCTTTTGGGACGGTTTTTTTCTGCCGTCCGTTTCCCCGGAGAGTGTTTCCATGCGATGGGCGAAGCTCTCCTCTTTTGTCTCTTTCTTTTTTGCGGCGTTTTCGTGAGCGCCGCCTTTGTGGGAAAAATTACTCATAGCTTTCTTCTCAATTCTGTGTTTGCAGCCAGCGGAGAGCCTCCGCCGACCTTGGATGCGGCGAAGCGCCGCGGCGTTTGACCTCGTCCATACTCATTTGCAGCGCCCGGATCATGGCGGCGTTCAGATCTGCAAAAGCAAGCGTTCGGACAACCTGTACACCGGGAAAGTCGCGTGTCGGCTCGATAAAATCCGCAAGGTAGACGATTTTCTCGAGTGCTGCCATTCCGGCACGGCCCGTGGTGTGCCATTCGATCGCGGAAAAAATGTTGTCCGGCACGCCGAAATGCTCACGGGCGAACCTTGCACCGGTGAGGGCATGCAGCGTTTTTGGCGCGGCGAGATCGGCAGCATTCAACACAATACCATATTTTTCCGCCAGACGCAACTGCTCGTCGTCCGACAGCCTTTTGGTAATGTCGTGCAAAATACCCGCCTCGGCGGCATCCTCCGGGTCTTCGCCCCAGCGCAGCGCCAGCCGCGCCGCCGTCTCCTCGCAGCCGCGCACATGCGGTATGCGCGTGGGTTTGAGGTAAGCGTCCGTCTTTCCCCGCAGCCACGCAAGATCCGGTTTGGCACCGTACAGCCGGCAGCGGATGATCTCGGAATACACGGCGTCGCAGAGCCGTTCCGTACCGCCGCGCCGCGGCAGTGCCGCGCGAAGCGCCGTAGAATCCATCGGCAGAGGCGTTTTCGCTATGATCTCGATCCGCGCGCCGTACGTTTCGCGCAGATACGCCGCATACCGTTCGATCTCCGCCAGATCACCGTCGGCACGAGGAAGCGCCGCGAGCGTGCAGAGCGAAAAGAGAGCGCGAAACTCATACCACTGCTCCATATAGAGAAGCATGTCCGTTCCGACGAGAAAATATAGCTCCGCCCCCGGGTTGCCGCGGGATATCTCCCGCAGTGTATCCACGGTGTAGCTCTTCCCTTCGCGCCGCAGCTCCATGGGCGTGACGTCCGCGTCCGGAAACGCCAGCTCGCACAGCCGGAGCCGTTCCTCCGCCGTCGGGCTGCCCTCCGCAAGCGCCTTGTGCGGCGGGATGCCTGCCGGGACGACAATGCATCGATCCGCGCTGAGAGACGCCGCGGCGCAGGAGAGCGCGTCAATGTGGCCGAGATGCGGCGGATTGAACGTCCCGCCGTAGATCAAAAGACGCATAGATGTTACTTCTTTCCTTTGCGATCGTTTATTAGGACGATCTTGGGGTCCTTTTCGTTCTGTTTGAAAAGAACAAATTTGCTGCCGATGACCTGCACGCCGTCGGCGCCGCACGCCTCACACAGCGCGTCGCACGCCTCCCGCGCCGAAAGCAGGGAGTTATCAAGCACACGGCCCTTGATAAGCTCGCGGGCGGCGAGCGCTTCCTCCGCCTGACGGACAACGTTTTCGGTGATGCCGCTCTTGCCGATCTGCAGCTCGGTATTCAGCGCCGCCGCCATGCCGCGCAGCTGCGCTCTCTGTTTACTGGTGATCATAGTATTTCTCCCATTTCTGTCTGAATTGCGCCAGCGCTTTCCCCCGGTGGGAAATCGCGTTTTTTTCCTCCATCGTCAGCTCCGCCATGGAGCGGTCAAATCCGTCCGGGTGGAAAACCGGATCATAGCCGAAGCCGTTCTCGCCGCGGGGCGCAGAAAGGATCGTTCCCTCGCACGTCCCCTCGGCGGTAAGTACGTCGCCGTTCGGGAAAGCACAGCAGAGCGAGCAGACAAACCGCGCCGCGCGGTCGTCTCTCCCGCCGAGATTCCGAAGCAGGAGGTTATAGCGGTCGGCGTCGGAATCGGCATGGTTTCCGGTATAGCGCGCGGAATGCACGCCCGGCGCGCCGCCGAGCGCGTCCACGCAGAGGCCGGAATCGTCCGCGATGGCGGCAAGCCCCGTGGCGCGCATGACGGCTTCGGCCTTGATGCGGGCGTTTTCCGCAAACGTTTCGCCGGTCTCCTCGACCTCTTCCGTAAAGCCGGACTCGGCTTTGCTTATAAGCTCTACGCCGAAGTTTTCAAAAAGCGTGCGGAACTCCCGCAGCTTGTTCTTATTGTCGGATGCCAAAACCAGCTTCATTCGAGCAGCGCCTCCGCAAATTCTTCCGGTACAAAGGGCTTGAGATCGTTCACGCCCTCGCCAACGCCGATGAACTTCACGGGCAGACCGAGCTCCCGCTTGATGGCGAACACGATGCCGCCCTTGGCGGTGCCGTCGAGCTTCGTGAGGACGATGCCGGTGAGCCCCGCCGACTCGCCGAAAACCTTCGCCTGAATGAGACCGTTCTGACCGGTCGTTGCGTCAAGAACCATCAGGCATTCCACGCTCGCATCCGGCAGCTCGCGGTCGATGACGCGGCGGATCTTGGAGAGCTCGTTCATAAGATTGGCCTTATTGTGCAGCCGTCCGGCGGTATCCACGATGATGACGTCGCGGCCGCGCGCCTTGGCCGCGGCGATCGCGTCGAACACGACGGCGGCGGGGTCGCTCCCCTCTTCGTGGCGCACGATATCGCATCCCGCGCGATCTGCCCACACGGTGAGCTGTTCGGCAGCGGCGGCGCGGAACGTGTCGCCCGCGCAAAGAAGAACGGATCTTCCTTCCGCCGTCAGCCGGGAGGCGAGTTTGCCGATGGTCGTCGTTTTGCCGACGCCATTGACGCCGACAACGAGAATGACGGACGGTTTTGTGTCGAGATGCAGTGCGTTATCCCCAGCGTCCATCGTATCGGTCAGAATGGACGCGAGCATTTTGCGGAGCTGCTCCTCGCCGCGGCAGCCCTCGTCGCGGACGCGGCGGCGCAGCTTTTCCATAATATCCTCCGTCGTATCCATACCGGCGTCGGACAGAATGAGCATCTCCTCCAGTGTTTCGTAGGCTTCCTCGTTTTCTCCGGTGAAGTCCGCCATTGCGTTGTTGAACGCGGCTTTCATTTTATCAAAGAATCCCATGGCTGTTTTCTCCTTTCAGCGAATGGTTTGGAGCGCTTCTTCCATATCCATCGCCAGCACGGTGCTGACGCCTTTTTCCTGCATGGTGACGCCGTAGAGCTGATCGGCCTCTTCCATCGTGCCGCGGCGGTGCGTAATGGCAATGAACTGCGTTTTTCCGCACATGCGGCGCATGTACGCCGCGTACCGGGCAACGTTTTCCTCGTCAAGCGCCGATTCGATCTCGTCCATAATGCAGAACGGCGTCGGGCGGACACGCATGATGGCAAAATACAGCGCGATGGCAACGAACGCCTTTTCGCCGCCGGAGAGCAGGCTGATGTTGGAAACCGCTTTTCCGGGCGGCTGGATGCGGATATCGATGCCGCAGTTGAGCACATCGTTCATATCCTCCAGCGAGAGCGACGCCTTGCCGCCGCCGAAGAGCTCTACAAATATCTGGCGGAACGCCTCGTCGATCTCCTGGATCTCGCGGACAAAGATTTCTTCCATCTGCGCGGTGATATCGGCGATGATCTTCAAAATCTCATCCTTGGATTTCTGCACATCGTCGCGCTGCTCGGAAAGGAAGGTGTACCGCTCGCTCACGCGCTTATATTCCTCGATCGCGCCGAGGTTCGGCGTACCGAGCGCGGACATGCTCCGGCGCAGCTCGCTGACCTGCCGCCCGGCCTTGGCAAGGCTTTCGACGGGCTGACGGACTTTTTCCGCTTCCGTGCGGCTGAGCTCGTAGCTGTCCCAGAGTTTTTCCACGATCTGGCGCTCTTCCATCTCCGCCGCCATTTTCTTCTGTTCGAGCTGGGCGCTGCTGCGTTCGAGATCGAGCAGGGCGCGGTTCTTCTCCTGCGCGGCTTTGTCAGCGGCGCTGCGGCGGCCTTCCAGCTCCATTTTATTTGCGGTGAGCTGCGTGAGCGCGTCCTTTTCCTGCTGCGCCTGTGCGCGCAGCGTTTCCAAACGCTCCGCGAGCGTAGTCTGCTGCTCTTCGAGCTCCGCTTTCTGCTGCTCCACGGCGCTCATAGCGCTGCGGCGCGCGCCGGAATCGCTCTCCAACTCGGCGCGCAGGCGTTCGAGCTGTTCGATGGCGAGAAGCACGGTGCTGCGCTCGGCGTCGAGCGACGCCTGCTGCGCGCGAATGGCGCTGAAGCTCTCCTCGAGCTCCCGCCGGCGCGCTTCAAAGCTCTCGATGCCGGCGGATTGCTTTTCCATATCCGCGCGGAGCGAGGCAAGCTCCTTCTCCGCCGCGGCGCACGTTTCCTGCAGTGCCGCCGTGCGGCTCTCGTTTTCACGCCGCCGTGCGGAGGCAGAGCGGATCTCCTCGTCGAGCGCGTCGAGCGCGTCCGCCGCTGCTGTGCGCAGAAGCTGCGCCTGCGCAACGAGGCCCTCCTGCCGCGCCGTTTCCTGCCGTGCCGCAGCGTGTTCTTCGCGGGCCGTTTCAAGATCGTAGCGCGCGCTCTGCAGCTCGCGCTCGG
>ERZ780226.208-NODE-208-length-57509-cov-13.012862_pt1 | contig 57509 bp, 48 predicted proteins | sample MGYA00511165_ERZ780226 | MGnify/ENA primary metagenome ERZ780226 (study PRJEB29588, sample SAMEA2152373) | human gut metagenome | biome: human gut; feature: human-associated habitat; material: faeces | place: Denmark | collected 2008/2010 ...
TGGAAGGAAGTGACTGCCGCTTGAATGGTAATCCCACGCTGCCGCTCCAAAAACATGGTGTCCGTCCTCGTTGTCCCTTTTTCGACGCTCCCCGGTTCTGAAATGGCTCCGCTGGCATATAGCAGGCTCTCCGTCAAGGTCGTCTTTCCAGCGTCTACATGGGCAAGAATTCCAATATTGATTATTTTCATGTGATTGTCCTCCCTTTACAGCCCCAAAGGGCATAAAAATCCCCAGCAGTAAAATACTTTTACCACTGGGGATTATAAGTTGCGGACATACACATATACAGCATACACCTGTTTGTGATTGCTGTTTTTGGGGATATGTCAAAATTGATAAGGCAAAAGTATTCTTAAATTGGGTACAAAAAACTAAGCCCCTACAAAAGGAGCTATCATAATCCTTTGTTCCCACTATTTGATTATAGTTTTATTTAAGAATACCTTGCCGCATATTTTTTACTCCTTTTCTGGATTAAATCATTGTATCACATCAGTTTTAGGAAAGCAAGTACCTAAAAGAAATTTTTCTTCCCCTTATATGTAACAATCATACCGGCTTCCTAGCGTTCAGAATGTTTTCTGCTGTCTGCTGTGGTGTTTGGTTGGAATTGTCCAACCAAAAGCCGATCCGTGGTGTTGTCTGCATTTTACTAAATACAAATTCAATGTATACAGAAAGATATAAGGAGTGGGAGGGATTCCGCCGTAGTTGGCATTGTAGGAAAATCCAAAAGTTTAGATTTTCCCACAATGCTTATCTTTTGGTCTTTGGTTCGGAATAGTGTAGTGCTGGCGGTCTATCTCTTGTTTTCGGTTGCTTGCTTCCTTACCGTACATGAGCATTGGATCAGGGTAGAAAAACAATAATTTCATCCGAATACCTATCAGAGAAAGGTAAATCTTGTTGCAGAATAATACCAAAATTTTCAACTGCGGTCTGCTGTATAGGCAGTATAGGAAAATGTGGTTATCTAAATGTTGAAGGCACAACAAATCAGCAAATCAACTCCGTAATACCAAATATAGATTCTCTATATGCATACTATTATTGCTCATCTGATTATTTTTTAGAGCAATTACTTTCTTTAGCTTCTGCAACTACAATTGCTATTGTAAACAAAAGTAAGATGGAGTCAGTGCTTATACCAGTGCCTCCAATGGTTGAGCAACAAAGAATTGCAAACACTTTGGATACAGCACTTGGACTTATTGAAACACTTGAAGTTGAAAAATCTGATATAATAGTCTCAATTAATAATGTCAAATCCAAAATCCTCGACCTTGCAATAAGAGGCAAACTTGTCCCGCAGGACTCGAATGATGAGCCTGCTTCTGTTCTTCTTGAGCGTATCCGTGAGGAGAAAGAAAAAATGATTGAGCAAGGCAAAATCAAGCGTGACAAGAAGGAATCTGTCATCTTCAAAGGTGATGATAACTCTTATTATGAGAAGATGTCTACCGGCGAAGTGAAATGTATTGATGATGAGCTACCTTTTGTATTACCCGAAGGTTGGGAATGGGCAAGGCTAAAATCCATTTGTGAACCGATTTCAGACGGAACACATCAAACGCCAAAATACACTGATGAAGGTTATATTTTTCTTTCTTCCAAAAATGTTACAAGTGGATATATAGATTGGCAAAATGTGATGTATATTTCTGAAAGCCTTCATAATAAGTTATACGAGAGAATTGCCCCTCAAAAAAATGACATTTTGTTGGCTAAAAACGGTACTACAGGAGTAGCGGCACTCGTTGATAAGGATTATATATTTGATATTTATGTTACTTTAGCTCTTATCCGTACCATCGGGTATCAAGTACATCCCAAATACATCTTGTGTGTTTTTGCTAGCAACACAACGCAGTATTACTTCAAAAAATCATTAAAAGGAATTGGCGTTCCAAATCTGCATTTAGAGCAAATAAGAGAAACGCTTGTACCCGTTCCTCCAAAAAATGAACAGGTTAAGATATATGAAGCGGTCGAAAACTTAAATCGTTTCATAGAAATGGTAGAAGCGAGCCTCAATTGAGGTTCGCTTCTATATTATTCAATATTTCCTTGTATTTTTGAATTGCTTCCACAACTACTATTTGATATTTGTTAGGTGGAACGGGCAGGATAATATTCAAGACATCTTCTCGTGAAATTCCGGGAATTAGTCCTTTGGCAGATTGTTTAATTGATTCAATATAGAATTGCAGATGTCAACGCCGGATGGTAAAAAATCTAAAACGCCGGCCAGAAAATGACCCAAACGCCGGAAACATAGCGCTGGTTATTTACGCCGGAACTCTGTCAGCCGGTCAGTTGTCCGCCGGAAGCTCAGCCGGTGGAACCGGCTGGACGCCAGCCTTCAACCGTTCCCGCAGCCGGTAAGTCTGGCCGCGGATATTCACCACATGGGCGTGGTGGAGCAGTCGGTCCAGCAGCGCAGTGGCCAGAATATTGTCGCTGAGTAGTTCCCCCCAATCGCTGAAATACTTGTTGCTGGTCAAGATGATACTGCCGTGCTCATACCGTTCCGAGATCAGACGGAACAGCAGCTCAGCCTCCTGGCGGTCCAGCTGCATGTACCCAACCTCGTCAATCACCAATACAGCCGGGCGCAGGTAGACCCGCCACCTGCGTTCCAGGCGTCCTTGCAGTTGAGCCTTCTTCAAATCTGTAATGAGGTGCGAGAGGGTGGTGTAATAAACCACCATGCCAGCGTCCAGCGCCTTGAGCGCCAGACCAACAGCCAGGTGGGTTTTGCCCACCCCAGGGGGTCCCAGCAGGATGACATTTTCCTCCCGGGCAACGAAGGCCAGTGTGCCCAACTCCTCTACCTGCCGTTTGTCAATGCTGGGCTGGAACGCAAAGTCAAAGTCCTCCAGGCCCTTGCGGTGAGGCAGCCTGGCCAGCTTCAGCCGGGTTTCCCGGCTCTTTCGCTGGCGTTGCTGCTGTTCAGAAGAAAGCAGTTCATTGAGAAACTGTACATAAGTCTGCTGTGTGTGGAGGGACTGCTCCAACTGAGCATCCAGAAGTTGAGCCGCAGTCTGCAGCCCCATTTGTTCCAGAAGGGCTCTGGCATGTTCCAATTCAACCATGTGCAGAGCCTCCTAACAAACGGTCATAGAACTGTAAAGGCCGCTCTTCCACCTGGAGATCCTGCTGCTGGGCTGCCGGATACGGTGCGGCAATCCCTTTGTGCTCTGCCAGGCCTTTGTACTGTCCGGGAAGCCATATGATTTTTCCGGCATGGTACTGGACCTGGTGCTTGGCTAAAAGCATCTCTCCGTCATAGATTTCCAAAGAGCCGCTGCACAGCCGTACCTGGACCTCCTTGCCGCTGTACTGCCATGGTACACCATAACGGATCCCGTCAAAGCTCACCAGTCCTTCTCTGGTTACGGTACGTCTCTCCCAGCGGTAGCGGTCCTGAATCTCCTGAGCGGGTAATGGAAGCAGTTCTTCCGCAGGCAGCACCTGCAATGGGACTTTACCGGTAGTGCCGTGGGGCTTGGAGTCCACCGTTTTACACCAGAGCTGCGCCTGCCGGTTCAGATCTTCCAGGTCAGTGAACTTGCGGCCGGGGAAGAAGTTCTCTTTCACATACCGGACCAGGCGCTCTACCTTTCCCTTAGTCTGCGGCTTCCTGACCCGACAGACCTTTGGCAGAAAGCCCATCTCTACCGCAAAGTCAGAGAATTGGGTATTCCAAATCACCTTGCCAGCCTCACGCCCTGCAACAACTGTCTTCATGTTGTCTGTCAGGACTTCCTTAGGCACACCCCCGAAATACAGAAATGCGTTCAGCATACACCGTTCCATGCTGCGCAGGTCACAGCGGCTTACAAACTCAATATACTTGGTACGGGAATATCCTAATATCATCACAAAAACAGCCACTTTGTGCAGGGCCCCGCTTTGGTCCTGATACTGACAGATGCCCCAATCCATTTGTGCCTGCTTGCCGCTGGGTGTCTCATAGCGCCGCACCGCCGGCGCGGACTTCGCTGGCCGGTACGGATGTACGTATTCTTTCAGGATACTCATCCCGCCATCATACCCCAGTGCCCGCAGCCGTTCCAGCAGTACCACACAGTTGAAAATACCTTGCTGCATCCAGATGTTCAACTGTGGTTTGTAAGGGTCCAGCTTGGAGCCTTTTCTAACACCCTTCAAACCATGCGGCTGCACTGGCTGTGTTATGTACTTCCGGGCAGTGTTTTTTGATACTCCAATTTCACGCCCAATGGAATATGCACTCTTGCCTTTTCCTGCTAATTCTTTTATCATTAGTATCAACCCACTCCTAATCATTCGGCCATCTCCCTTAAAAGTATTCGACACACTTTTAAGATAGCCGGTCTTTAGGCGTGGGTCAATTTTTGCCCGGCGTATAGGTCTATTTTACTCCGGCGATGACACAGACACAAAGACAAATAATCTATATTAAGATTATAAATATTCCTGATAGCCATTATTTGGCGAGCTATATGTGCTTTCCCAAAATCATTTATAGCTATTTCTCCTATTGTTCCTTTACAGGTTATCAATAGATCTCCATAATTGGTTATAACTTGAGGTTTAGGCGTCCAACGAACAAGACTAACCTTTCCATTGATAAAATTGCTTGCTCCTGTAATATACGGAATACCATCTTCGGTATCATTGTAGTCACTTGGTGATAAATCTCTGCCAGATATAAGTTCCATTATATTATTCAAACGCGAAAAAGCCCAGTTTTCCGGTATTTCAAAGGGTATTTCGTTATCGATACAAGTGATTTCATCGCCAATCTTCTCATAATAAGAGTTATCATCACCTTTGAAGATGACGGATTCCTTCTTGTCACGCTTGATTTTGCCCTGCCTAATCAGTTCTTCTTTTTCAGCTCGTATGCGTTCAAGAAGAACAGAAGCAGGCTCGTCATTTGGGTCCTGCGGAACAAGTTTGCCTCTTATCGCAAGGTCGAGAATTTTGGATTTTGTCGCAGAAACCAATTCAAATAGAGCATTCTTTTGAATTTCAATTGTGTCTGCAATTTGCAATGCACTTTTTATTGAAAAAACAATAAGTTGTTGCTCTTTAACTGGGCAAACAGGTATTAAAGTCCCTAAGATTCGTTCAAGCGCAAGCTTGGGCATAGCAACTTGATGTGTCTTATCCTGAAACTGCTGCTGAACAAGCTCACTCAGCATTACATAGCAAAGAAAAGTCTTATTGATACTAATATTACATACTTTTACAGCGTTTTCAGTTAAATTCATTCCATCAAGGATTTCCGGTACTTCACCAACTACGCCAATCGTTCCAGCAATAGTTACATACAAATCATTTTTGCTGATTGTGTATGATTGAATTTTTGCGAAAACTTCTTCTGTAATATACTTCAATCCAGAAGTATTAATGGTTCTGTTTTTCATATCTGTTACTCTGATATATACATGGTCAGTAACATCATCCGAAAAAGATTCTCCTTTTGGAAGCCTTTTGCCACCTTTTACATTTGCAATATTACGAATTCTGCACCACGCCCATCCCTCAGGCAATTCAAACGGTATCTCATCTTCGATACATTTCACACTGCCATCGGCAAACTGCTCATAATGTAAATTATACCGTTGTTAAGTATATTCGTTTTTTAGAATAAAACGCATATTATTAAATAAAGCACAGCCGAAAAATCAGCCGTGCTTTCACAAGTTTTCACTTTATTGTTTCTTCTTCCTATTCGGAAAGCTGCCCTCAAGCCATTCTTCAAACTCCGCAAGGGTGATTTTGCCGTCGGAGCATTCGTCACGCTTTGTCATCGCCTGATACTTCCACTTTTTGAAATCAGGCTCTTTAATCTGCCTTACACGCACACGGGCGGCATATCTCTTATAATACTTTTGATACAACCCAATGGCGGCATTGTCCGCCATTTTCTTTTTGTAGTTTTCCTGTGCGGCTAAGTCTTGGCAGTTGCGGGTTTCACCCTCGGCAATGCGGTCGCAGTAATTGGCGTCATAGTTGCCCTTCATAATGAAATACTTAGCGCAACGTTTACATTTACGCATTCCGATATCGGACTTCAACAATTGTATCAGTTCAAACTCAATTTGCTGTTCAATACTTTCACAAATACAGGTTTCATACTCGTCGGATTGCATTGCAGAAAAGGCAATCATTTCCGGCATAGTAAAACCGAGCTTATCCAAATTCTTTTGAACACTCGGAGAAACCTCCGAAGCGGCAGCCATTTTTATATCCAAATCAAAATCACTCTCTACACAGCCCTCAAGTACATTTTCCACCTGATTTTCTGCGTCAACAATGCTGATGCTATGCACAATCGTTCGCTTTTGCTCTGTCGGCAATCCGTGCTTACGGCAGTAGCCCGCAAATCTCGTTTTATGGGTTAGATGATTGAAAAATCCGTCGCAAAAATTCTCGTCAAATGTCGCTTCAATTAAATGCAATAGATTATTTTGCATTTTTTTAAGGTGCTGGTAATAGTCCGTCAATTCTTGATCAGAGTAATGAAGCAGAATCGGCGGAAATTCCGCTGTAAACAGAGAAGCTTCTATCAATGGCTTAAAGCGTTTTTGCGTTTCGGTTAAAGCCAAATAATAATACAATTTATTTTCTTTTTCGGTCAGTAAAGAAATATCAAGACTTGTCTCATCAGGCAAGTCTTTTTTTGTGCGATTCAGGCATTCGTTATACGCCGAGTCAAAATCAGCATAGAGAAAATTCAAAATTCCTTCGCCCGGTGAAAAAAAGACAGAAGCGGTGTTCATCGGTGAGATATAAGCTCTGCTGTCGCCCATAGGAAGAAAGTCAAATGCAGAGTTTATTTTTTGTGTAACAGCTCGCAAACAAGCGAGCGTATCGGCAGTATCCTGCTTGATTTGAGCAAGTTCACCGTCCGATAAAACATATTCTTTTTTGCCGGTAACAGCCAAAGTAATCGCTTCTCGCTTATCGACCTCGATAGCGTTATACAACTCAAGAAGTTTTGAATAGTTGTATTCGTCGTTTACTGAAAGTACGCAAGATTTTTCGTCGTTGGTTACATGCCATCTGTTTGGAGCAAATCCAAAGGACACGGCACTGTATTTATCTTCTGTTTGGAGTAGGTTTTCGCTCATTGCTAAGACCTCCATTTTAGAAAATGAGAATTTTTGAATAATTAGCAAATCTATATCACTACAAACAACATTATACAAAAGTATTGCCTTGGTGTCAATACACAGCTATAATAAATTCGCAAATTGAAATTGTACTAAATTTGATTTTCTAAAATTTAATGACCTTCCGAATGGGATATGACTTTGCGATAACCGGGGTCCCCGAAAAGTCAAAAGACTTTTTGGGGAAGAGGAGGAACAGCGAAATGAGCGAGCTTTCGTGTTTACACGGAAGCAAACGATATGTAGCTTGTGACGACGTGAGCGAGGCAACGCCGCTGAGATGGGGGCAGGGATAACAAAAACGACATTCGGGCAGAACGGCGAAAAGGCAACAGCAAGAGTCCTCCTTTCGACTGTTGCCTCTTACATAGCTGTACAGACTGTGCAGCTTTTTTCTCACAAAGGAGGTTAAGAAGATGAGAAAAACAGAATTGAAAGAGCTTTACAAAATGATGTTCCCGGACTATCCAGACATCGTTACGGTAGCTCAGCTTCAACAAATGCTCGGTGTAAGCCGACACTTGGCATACGACCTGATTAACAACGGATATATCTCCGGCGTTAAAATCGGAAACGCTTTTAAGATTCCGAAGGTCAATGTCATCAATTATGTTATGGAAGAAGGTGTGAAGAATGCAAGTTGAAAAGCTGAAAACAATCGATGCGGACACGCTGCTGTCAACGCCGATGAGAAAAACCTTATTTGTGGTTGACGGCTTGATACCGCAAGGACTAAGTGTGCTTTCGGGTTCAAGTAAAATCGGCAAGAGCTGGCTTATGCTTTGGCTCGGTATTCAAGTGGCGAGAGGACAGCCCGTGTGGGAATTTGAAACCCACAAGAGCGATGTGCTTTATCTCTGCTTGGAGGATACCTACGCAAGAATACAAAGCCGCCTGTATCAAATCACAGACGAAGCACCGCCCGAACTTCGAATTGCAACAACGAGTTTTCAAATCGGCAACGGCTTGGAACAGCAAATCGAACAGTATCTTTCCGACTTTCCGAAAACAAAGCTTGTCATTATCGACACCTTTCAAAAGGTGCGAGATTCAAAAAGCACCGGTGGGAAAAGCGGAATGTATGCAGGCGACTATGACGATGTAACGGCGCTGAAAAATATTTCGGACAAGTACGGCATCGCTGTTATGGTTGTTCACCACGTCAGAAAGCTGAAAGATGTCAGCGACCCATTCAACGAAGTTTCAGGCTCCACCGGTATCACGGGTGCGGCAGATACAAATTTTGTTTTGAAACGCAGCCGTGCCAATGAAACAGGAACACTGCTTGCCACCGGTCGAGATATTGCATATCAGGAGCTGACCTTGAAGTTTGACAACCGCAGTCACTTGTGGGAATTAGTCGAGCGAAAGGATATGGAGGATATTCATCGTGAAGAAATTCCGAGGTTTATTTTTCGGCTGGTTGATTATATTTCGGAAATAAAAGAATGGCGAGGCACGGCAACGCAACTTACAACGCAGGTGAACGAAACCGAGGTTACACCGAATGTCGTGACCAAAATGCTTGCCAGATTTTCTTCGGAAGTTTTTCAGCCGCAAGGCATTGAATACAGAACAAAACGCACCGGCACAAACCGACTGATTTACTTAAAAAAGTGTGACGGCAATGACAGCGATGACAATAAATCCACTGTATAGGAAAAGCCGTCACAGTCGTCACTATCGTCACTTTTTAAGAAAGTAGATATAAGGCTACACAGGTAATGCCAATCCGTAAGGATAGCGAGCATAGGTTTTGTGTTGCCTTTGAAACCCACAAAACCGGCGGCAAATTGCCGAAAGGGACTTGTCGCCCCTGTAACCCCGATTTTTAGGAGAAAGGAATGAAAATATATGAGACAAAGGTCTACTGCAATCAATATCCGAGTGACAGAGGGAGAGAAAAGAAAAATGGAAACTGCCGCTAAAAAATGCGGACTTTCGCTCTCTGCTTACCTTAGAAAACTTGGTCTTGGTAAGGAGGTTCAGGCAACTTTGCCACAGGAATTTTACGAAGCTTACCGAGGCTTGACCTCACTTCGTGACAACTTTAAGTCGCTGTCCGACGATAGAATCAGCGATGGATTTGATTATGTTGTGAGCAAATTTTTGAAGGCTTATCACTCAATCGGTGAGCCGGAAAGCGCAAGTGATTCGCCGTGGCAGTAACAAAAATATGGGCTGTAACCGACAGCGTCAGCCGTGTTTTAAGCTATGCGGCGAACCCGGACAAGACGATTTACAGCGATATTTGCAAGGCACTTCACTACGCAAGCGACGAGAGAAAAACCGTAATCGGTGAAGAAAAAGCAATGTATGTGACAGGCGTAAACTGCACCGCAGAAACCGCTTTTGCCGAGATGAAAGCGGTACAAGAACGCTTCGATAAGACGGTCGGCAATGTGGCTTATCACGCATATCAGAGTTTCAAAACAGGCGAAGTTACACCTCAGCTTGCACACAAACTCGGCGTAGAGCTTGCAAAAAGAATGTGGGGCGATCAGTACCAAGTGCTGGTCGCTACGCACTTTAACACCGGCACATATCACAATCATTTGGTCATTAATTCGGTGAATATGTGGAACGGTAAGAAGTTTAACTGCAACGAGGGTGCATACTGGAAACTGCGCAGTATTTCCGATGAGCTTTGCAAAGAAAACGGTTTGACGGTTATTAAAAATCCTAAAGGAAAGACGCCACGCAAGCTGTACTTTGCGGAAAAGAACGATGAGCCGACCCGATACAATTTAATGCGTGAGGCGATAGATAAAGCTCTTACGATGAGTACAAATCCTAAAGCTTTTACCTATGTTATGAAACAGCTCGGATATGTAATCGACCTAAACCCATATCATAAATACGCTACTATTCGCTCTGTCAACAGCAAGAAAGCAACTCGTTTGTACCGCTTGGGAGAAGCCTATGACCGAGATGCAATCTATGACCGAATGAGAGATACTCTGCGAAACAACCCGCAGGAAGCTTACCGCTTATACTATGAGTTTACCGAAAAAAAGAGCTTTGGTGTAACAATTCAAAAGGCGCATTTTGTTAAAGGCAACTTAAAAACAGCCAAAAAGATTACGGGTCTTAAAGCGTTGTATTTCAGATATTTATATCTGCTCGGCGTGCTTCCGAAAAACAAAAAACACAATCCGTTATCGCCCGAAATGCGTGAAGCCTGCCGTTGGCTTGACCGCCACACCGCACAGGTACAGCTCATTTGCGACAATCACTTAACCGATATTTCCTCTGTGGAAGCGTTTATAAATAACGCTGATTCTGAAATAAAACTCATATCGGATTACCGCAAAATGCTCTACCGAGATATTGATTCTTGCCACAATCCCGATGAAAAAGCAAAGCTTGTTGCCAAGCGAGATGACTGCACAAAGGCTCTGGCTCAACTTCGAAAGGACAGGAAAACAGCGGCAAGAATTATAGATGACAACCCCAAAATCAAAGAAAATATTCTCATTGAGGAGAATATGCGCAGCCGATATTTCGGACTAAATAAATCAAGAAAGAGAGGATACGAACGATGACAAAACGAAAATCAGATTTTACTTTACCGACTCTGGACGACCTGTTTACAACGCAGGCTGAGCGTGACGACGCAAAGCTTGAGCGTGTAAAGAATATACCTCTTGACAAACTTCACCCTTTTAAGAATCACCCATTTAAGATATTGAATAACGAAGAAATGGAGCGAATGATTGAGAGTATACGCAAGGTCGGAACGATAACTCCAGCGCTTGCACGACCGTTGCCTGACGGCGGATACGAGCTTGTTTCGGGGCACAGAAGGCTTGCGGCGTGTCAGGTGCTCGGAATTGAAACCATGCCGGTTATCGTCCGTGAGATGTCCGACGACGAAGCGGTAATCGCAATGGTGGACGCCAATCTGCAAAGAGAAACAATACTGCCAAGCGAAAAAGCCTTTGCGTATAAGATGAAGCTGGAAGCGATAAAACATCAGGGTGTTACTTCTCGCCAACTTGGCGAGAAGTTGTTGAGTGTAACACAAGTGAGCAAAGACAGCGATGATAGTGAGCGACAAATCCAACGCTATATCCGCTTAACTTACCTAATTCCCGAACTACTTTCAATGGTAGACGATAATAAAATCGCTTTCAACCCTGCGGTAGAAATCTCCTACCTTGACCGTGACGAACAGCTCACTTTGCTTGACGCAATCAATATGAATGACTGCACGCCGTCACACGCACAGAGTATCAGGCTGAAGAAAATGTCACAGGACGGCTTGCTTACCGCTGACGCTATCTACGCTGTTTTATCAGAAGAAAAGCCAAATCAAAAGGAACAAATCAAACTGCCTCGTGATGAGCTTCGCAAATACTTTCCGCAAAATTACAGCGATGAGCAAATCAAACGAGATATTCTGAAAGGATTGGAGCTTTTGAAACGCCAACGAGAACGCAACAGAGACGCCCGTTAATTCGAACCAAAGTGTACAGCGAGTGACTTTTGCAGAATGGAAAGAACTATGCCGGCAAGCTATAATAAGCTTGTCGGTGTAGGTCTTTCCTGTGATGTACAATGAAAGGAGTTAAAAATAATGGTATCAGGACACCTACAAGTTAAAAAAGGTTTTTATTATGTAGTGCTGAGCTACTATAACAACAACAGAAAACGCCGTGTGAAATACTTTTCCACGGGACTGCCCGAAAAGGGTAACAAGCGCAAAGCCGAAGCCGAACTTGCACGAATCAGAAGTGAGTTCGTACCGCCGCAGGAAGTCGGAGAGCTTGCTTCCGATATGCCGTTTGCAGATTATCTGCTTGAATGGTTGGACATTGTCAAGGTGCGTGTTAAGGCAACCACATTCAGCTCTTACGAGCAAATGGTGAAATCGGTGATTGAGCCGTATTTCCGAAAGAAAGCAGTAACGCTTCAGGGATTAGAGGCAAGACACATTCAGCAATTCTATTCCGAAAAGCTGAAAACAGTCAAACCAAACTCGGTCATTCACTATCACGCCGTTATTCATCAGGCGCTGAAATACGCAATGAAAACCGACCTTGTTACGCAGAATGTGGCAATGAAAGTGGATCGCCCGAAAAAGAATGATTATCAGCCTGTATTCCTTGATGCAGAAGAACTGCAGCATTTATTTGAAGTAGTCAAAGGGACAAAGCTGGAACTTCCTGTTTTGGTCGCCGCTTTCTACGGCCTGCGTCGTGGCGAGGTCTGCGGACTGAAATGGGACGCCATCGACTTTGAGCGTGGCACAATCACCATAAGGCACACGGTCACATCTCTGCAAGTGGACGGAAAAACAAAAATGTACGCACAGGACTCTGCAAAAACAAAATCCAGTATGCGTACACTTCCGCTTGTTGGCAGCTTTGCGGAGTATTTCAAAGAAGTAAAAGCGGCACAGGAAGTCAACAAGAAGGTCTGCGGAAACTGCTACAACTACGAATATGACGGATATGTCTTTGTAGACGAACTGGGAGATTTAATGCGACCGGAATATTTGACAAGCTATTTTCCGCAGTATATTCAAAAGCACGGCTGTAAAAGAATGCGTTTTCACGATTTAAGACACAGTTGCGCAAGTCTGCTTCTTGCGAACGGCGTTCCGCTGAAACAAATTCAGGAGTGGCTGGGACACAGCGATTTTTCTACCACCGCTAACATTTACGCCCACCTTGACTACACTTCAAAACTGTCTTCGGCAAAGGCTATGGTCAGCGGAATGGCACTGCCCGAATCGGTGAATTTCGGCAGCAAATGGGCCGAAATTTCAGACGATGGCGGAAAGAACTGATTTTTACGGTTCGAATACGCCAAAATACCCGAAATCGCCTTGTTCTTTCCAAAAAACGGCCTGTTCTTTCCATAGTTTTGAGCCGATTTTGAGCAAACGAGCAAAAAAGAAAAGTCCAGAAAACCCGCTTGTTTACTGGACTTTTTGGCGGAGAGTTAGGGATTCGAACCCTAGGTTCCTTTTGGGAACACAGCATTTCGAGTGCTGCACCTTCGACCACTCGGACAACTCTCCGTGTATGTAATTCCGCATTTCTTCCGAAAACTTTTGGAAAGAACTGACGGAAAGAACAACAAAATATTTAATTTTCGAACCGAAGAAAACCCCTGATTTTACGGGCTTTTTTAGCGGAGCAAACAACCAACTCTACAAAAAATTTCGAGTCAGCCCCGTTATGACCACTTCGATACCTCTCCTTATGCAATTTATGTCATCGGCGCGCCCGAAATTTTATGATTTCGAGTCAGCCCCGTTATGACCACTTCGATACCTCCCCATGTATGTTAACTCGGAAAACCGAGATTAACGCAAATATTCGGTTGTATTAGAATTCCTGTTAGAACTCACGGTGTGTTTGCGACGGGCGAATGCACGAAACCCGCCGCAGAATTGCTCCGCAGCGGGGCTTGCTTATGTGCTGAAACAGCCGAAAAGCCTTATTTCAAGCGGTTTTCGGGTATAGAAAAAGCCCACCGTAATTCTATCAAAATTACGGTGGACTTATGGCGGAGAGTTAGGGATTCGAACCCTAGGTACTTTACGTACACAGCATTTCGAGTGCTGCACCTTCGACCACTCGGACAACTCTCCGTATTCAATTTTGCACTTTTTACTCGCAAGGATTATTTTATCAAATATTCTCTGCTTTGTCAATAAAAATTTGCGGCAAACAGAAAAAACTGTCTGCCGCCGCGTTTTAATTAAAAAGGCCTTTTATAAACTCCGCTATTGTGTGTACCGTTATTTTATCGCATAGCGGGTTGCTGTTTTCTTTGCTCAGGATTTCGAGTGATCCGTCATCGTTGCAGTCGCTCAAAAACTGCGGAAATTTTTTGTTTGAATAAATATCTGCACTCTCCCCCGCCACGATTATCCAATTCACAAGCTCGTGATAATCGCTGTTATACCATGTATGAATCATTCCTTTTACGAACCACGTATTTTCCGGGAACATACAGGTTGAGGCATCTATCTGACCGTCGCACGAGAGATGGTTGTGCTCGTCCGGATTTGCTTGGACGTAATTTTCGCCGAGGGTAGAGTCAACACCCGAGCACACAGCACCGCCCGAGGTAAATTTTGTATCTATGAGAAAATCGCTCATATAGTCGCCGTTTTCACTCACGGGGAAGCTGTAAAGCCCGTAATTTGATATAAACGCCACCGTTACGCCGTTTGATTTGATTTCTTTCAAGATCTTTTCTGTATTTGGTCTGACGTTATAGTGATAAACATCTATCGTTTTTATAAGCTCGGCGTTTTGCGTCTCATCGAGCATGGTTTTCTTTGCATTTTCATAATATTCATCGGGTATAAAGCTCCAAAGACCCGGTATGTTGCCGAAAAGGTCACAAAGACTTTCTTCATATATATAATCCTTTTCGTCCTCAATAAAGCCGTTCAGGCGCTTTGTGAGAGGATTTGCGAGCACCGTGCCAAATGTGTTTATCATTCCTCTTATCAAGACTTTATCTGCGCTGCCGCCCTGAATAAATCCCTTTAAATAGCCCATAAGATATTTAGAATTTATGCTGAGGTTTTTTGTAAAAATATCGCCCATAAGAGTGATGCCGAAAAGCGCGGACGAACACATAACAACAGCCGAAACATCGTTATAACCGTATAAATAGAGATATGCCATTGTCACTGCGCCGCCCATACTCTCGGATACGAGAGCAACCTTTTCTGCGGATTCTTTATTTTTCACATAATGTATAAACTCATTCAGATTATTGGCAATATCCATAACATCATATCGCCAGTCATATCTGAATGTGTAATTGCCGTTTGAGCCGCCGCTCTCTTTTTCAAGAAAAATATTGTTATAAACAGGCTTACCGCTGTCGTCAAAGCGCAATGGCTCAAAAAGCTCGTTCAAATCCGGCACAAGGGCTTTTGCAGCCTTATCATTGTTGCCGAGAAGCAAAAAAGCCAGTATGTCCGGTGCGGCATTTTTTAAAAGCGCGGTTATTGAATCATTGCTCGGCGAAAAGACTCTCTTTTCGGTCTCCTCCCCTTTATCCATAACAAGGTTTGTTCTTGCAAAGCCCGTCACATTTATAATCGGCACGCTTTTGCTCTCACTCTTGGCAAAAGCAGTTGCAGAAAGCAAAAATGCAACAAGCAAAGCCATAAAAACAGATAATATCTTTTTCATGATTTCTCACCTCTCGGCGATTGTAACATAAAATGCATAATTTGGCAACAGCACTATTCTTTTAAGAAGCGAAGCGACATAAATATTAAGTGTTACACCGCTGAAAGGAGAGGTTCTTTAAACCGAACCGACTTTAAATATGAACAATGCAAAAAGGCTTTTTAACAACACACTGCTGCTGACAGTTACAGCGTTTATAATGCGGACTGTTTCGGTAAGTTTTAACGTTTATCTCACAAATATAATCGGTGCGGGCGGCATCGGTCTATTTCAGCTTATCGGAGCGGTCTATGCCATGGCGGTAACGTTTTCGGTTGCGGGAATACGCCTTGCCGCAATGCGCCTTGTTGCGGACTCGCTCGCGCTCGGCAAAAGCATCCAAAGGCAAATTATGTCGCGGTGCTTGCTATACGGCTTTTTATGCGGCGCGGTTATAGGCTGCATATTGTTTTACGGTGCGGAGATAATCGCTCAGAAATGGATAGGCGATATAAATGCGGTGTCCTCCGTTAAAATACTGAGCATAAGTCTGCCGTTTGTGTCAATGTCTGCCGCACTCAACGGATATTTTACATCTGAAAGCAAAATTTTACGCTATACTTTTGTTCAGCTTTTGGAGCAAATATTTAAAATAGCCGTGACGGTATTCAGCCTTAAATATGCCACAGGGAAAGGTATTGACAGTGCGTGCGCCGCCATTGTAAGCGGCATGAGCCTTGCAGAAATATTTTCGCTGTCACTTTCATATTTGCTGTACCGTCTTGCCTCAAGAAATGAGAGAGAAAAAAGCGGGGGCAGAATTTGGAAAGGCATATTCAGAATTGCCCTGCCCGATGCCGTAGGCTCCGAAATGCGCTCGGTGCTGACAACCGTAGAACATCTTTTAATTCCCGTAGGGCTTAAGAAATCGGGCGATTCGGCCGACGTCGCAATAGCACGTTACGGCGTTATTCACGGCATGTCTTTGCCGATAGTCCTCTACCCTTCTGCGCTTTTGAGCTCGCTCTCGGGGCTTTTGGTGCCCGAAATTTCTTCTCACTTTGTCTCGGGTCAAAGCAAAAGGATAAACTATATTATCAGAAGAGTATTGCACCTGACGCTTTTATTTTCGATAGGCACGGCAGGAATAATGTATTTCAGCGCAGATATGCTCTCTGAGGCTTTTTACTCCGACAACGAAGCAGGTTTTTACATAAGAGTTCTCTCGCCGCTGATACCTGTTATGTATATGGATATGTCGGTTGACGGTATGCTTAAAGGGCTTGACCAGCAAATGAGCTATATGAAATATAACATAATCGACGCCACATCCTGCGTTGTGCTTGTATGGCTGTTGGTGCCGATAATGTCTGTTAAAGGGTATATATTTGTTATTTTTATAAGCGAAATTATAAATTTCACGCTGAGCTTCAGAAGGCTTACCGTCGTGAGTGAGGTCAGGCTTGAGCTTTTCAGAGATATTGTCATTCCTCTTTTGTGCGTTGTCGCCGCATGCTTCAGCACAGGCTTTATCAATAATATTTTTTCTTTTAACTTTGGCAGTAAGCAGTTCTCAGCTTTTAGCATTGTTGTTTGCTCGGTTATATATCTTTCTCTTTTGCGTATTTTCGGAGCAATAGACAAGGAAGAAACGGAATGGTTTAAATCACTTTTAAAAGCAAAGAGAGCATAAAAAGGAGCTGCCGTATTCGGCGGCAGCCCATGCGAGTTAAAACATATTTATAACAATCAAAGAGACAATGCCTGTTATCAATCCGCACACACTGCGCACAGTCAGCTTCTCTTTAAAGAATATTGCCGCCGTAATCGCCGCGATTATGGTCGCTCCGCCGTCGTTTATCGGGAACATGACGGCAGACGGCACTACCCTTGCGGCAGAGGTTGCAAGCTGGTTAATAATAAGCAGTATTATTGACAGAACCGCACCGTAAACAAAAAGTGTTTTTGGTGTTTTTTTAAGCTTTGCTCGCTCCTCTTTTTTGCACAGATAAGGAATAAGAAAAATAAGCATACCTACCCCGAGAAGCCCAAATGCAAGAAAAGAAAATACCGACGCGCTCTCGTTCGGCAAAAATTTAGAAAACATTTTTTGCGAAACCATAACCATGCCGTTTGAGAGCATACTGCCCAAAAGGAGAAGCATTGTTCTCATGGTAAAGCTGCCCGTCTGCTCCTTTGAGTAGCCGATAAGAAGCCAGCCCGAGAAAATGAGCAGCCCGATGCCGATAAACTGAACCGCGCTCATAGGCTCGTCAAACATAAATATACCCGTTATGCACGGCAACAAAAGACCTGCCGAGCCTGCAAGCGAAGCAAGCACCATTACGCCGCTTTTAAGAGCCTCAAGGCTGCAATAAAGATTGAGTGCAAGCGACAGCGCGCCGAGAGCCGATATGCCCAAGGCCGGCAGGCTTATTGTGTAAGTTCCGCCCAAAAGCATCATGGCAAGCGCAACAGCTCCCGCAAGAAGATAGTTGTATGCTCCGTATAAAAAATATGTGCCGGAGCCGTTCACTATTCCGCTGAGCTTTTTGTTGAAAAGATTTTGCGGAAATCTTAATAAAAGTATAATAAAAAGAAAAATATATTCTGTCATTATTTTATTACCGCCACGGTATTCGGCTGCATTGTTAAGCTGAAGCAGCCGTTATCGGAAGCTATTGTCTCAAAAGGAATCATGTCGTGTTCTTCATTCAGCAGGCAGACGGTGTAAAGAGAATCTTTTTTCATATCCACCGTAAATCTGCGCGGCAGGGCGTTATCGTCATCTGTATAATAAGTTACAAGCGTTAAGCTCTCGCCGTTTTTGACGGCAGAGGCGGCATATATATCCGGAACGGTGCAAACCGTTTCACATTCATCTGCCATTTTAAGCATTTCGCCCCATATTTTTATAGGATAATAACCCTTCTTCGGCTCACAAGTGCATGAGTCAAACAAGCAATTCATAGTGGAATTTATCCGCGCGTCATAATACATCAGCATATCAAGATTTTCATGCTGGCAGGCAGACATCACCGCAGAAACAAATGCCGCTCCCTTTATGGAATTTATTGTTTTTTTGCTGTATTTCCACTCGTCCGCACTCCAGCCCCGAACATAATTCCATTCGTTGAGAATGCTCTCGGCGGCATTATAGCCGTATTTATCAAGGAGTGCGCGGTGCTTTTTCACATCATCCGTAATTTTCTTGACATCGGAGGCATAGCAGTGCCACGAATAAAAATCCATAGGCACGTTTTCTTCTCTCATTTTTTCAAAAAACGGAACAAGCCACTCTTCATTGTAACCGCACACCGCAGGACCGCCTATTTTAAGGTTGGGGAAGCATTTTTTTAAATGCTTTGCCGTAACGGCAAAAAGCTCATGGAACTGCTCGGGAGTACCCGCCCAGCATTTGCCGTTAAAATCTGGTTCATTCCATATCTCCCAGTATTCAATATCCATGCTAAAGCCGTCTGCCCAGCCCTCATTATAATGGCGTATTATATGCTCGCATATCACAGCCCATTTTTTTGCATCCTTTGGCGGCAAAATGCCGTAGTGCTTAGGCCAGTGCTCTATTTTGTTGCCGAGGCGAAAAAAAGTCTTTGTGCCGGCAAGCCGAATATTATTGAGATACATATCCGTAAGGGAAAAATCATAGGAGGCGGGGTCATAGGGGTCGGCGTCAAAATCGGTAAAAATATTGATAATATCTACCGTATGCTCTCCGCCGTAATCATAGCAAATAGACGCGTCATGCGTTCTGGCATAAGGAATACCCGCATCTCTGTAATAATAGAGATTGGTATCGTTTTGATCGGCATTTTCTGTATATACCGGGCCGTTGTTCACGGCATTCATGGGCTTTATTTTGCCTGTAATTCTGTCTCGGTCAACTGTAAGTTTCATAGTTTCCCTCCAAAAAAAAGTAAAAGACGCGGTGCTCGGCCGCGCCTTTTACTATATAGCAATAAGCTTTGTTTGTCAATAAAAATTATTTTTTAAGCCCTGTGTTAATAAGAATCGTTATATCCGCATCGTCTATCGTTCCATTGCCGTCAGCATCTGCCGCAGAAAGAACAGCCGCGCCGCAATTTGTCAAAATCCCCGTTTGAATCGCCTGAGCAATAACCGCGTCCGCGGCGTTTATTTCTCCGTCGCAATCCGCATCGCCCGAAATGACGATTTCGGCACGGTCAAGCTCGTCGCCGCCGGATTTAAGCGTAATCCCCTGCCCTGTTGCAAATTTTTCAAAGTCGTCTGTTTCAATGCCGTTTTCGTCAGTTAAAAAAAGCTTGCTTTCGCTGTTTGTAAACTGACTTTTTATATTGCCGACAGAAGAGAAGTCACCTTTTAAAAGCTTGCCGGAAAGGCTGAGAGCCGAGCCGTCCGCCAAGGTAAGCATTTCAGCAAGCGTTTTTTCTGCCGTAAAATCAGGATTATTGACGGTTATGGTAAAATATGCGGATTTTGAATAACGCGATGTGACAAGCGCGCTATATTCTCCGTCTTTGAGATAGAGATAAAGGCAGCCGTCATCCGGGTGAGCATAGCGAATGCCGGTCATTTTGCCGTCAAGCTTAAGGCTTAAATCCCCTTCCCCGGCTTCCGCATCAATTTTGACGCAGGTCATTTTGTTCCCGGAGGAATCGGTAATTTCCGCCGCCGGTCTGCCGTAGCCGCCGCCGATTGCGTTTTTGCAGTTTTCGCCCGCAACCGCTTTAACAGAGCCGCCGCCGATTATAACCGATGCGCACTTTCCGACTCTGCCGCCGCCTATGCCTGCGGCATAAATGCCGCCGGTTGCCGTAACCGTGCCGCCGTTTATTGTTATATTGCCGCCCGCGCCGGCCGAACCGCCGCCGCCTATACCTGCTGAATACTCTCCGCCGACAGCTTCAACATATCCTCCGTTTATCGTGATAGTTCCGCCGGAGGCATTGCAGCCGCCGCCTATGCCCGCACCCGAAGAACTGCCGCTGCCGTCCGCAACAATATATCCTCCGTTTATTACAAGCACGCCGCATGGGTTTGTTCCGCCGCCGCCGATTGCCGCCGCACCGTTTTTGCTGACGACCTTTAATGAGCCGTCACCGTCTATCACTGTCTCTGCAAAGGTGCCTATTTCAAGCCCGGCCTTGCTCTCGCCGCCCGAGAGAAAATTATTTCTTTTTAGAGTTATATTAACCTTTGAGCTGCCGTCTATCATAAAAGCCGCAGTTCCGAAAACATCGGAGCAGTCTATATTTATGCCGTCAAGCTCTATATCTGCCCGTGCCGACTCAACCGTTATGTTGTTTTGCGTTGCAAACTGATTATTGCTCTGCCTAATTCGGTAGCCGTCCGCATCGGGAACGGTGACCTTTTGACCTTTTGAGTCATAGCCCGACACACTGTTTTCGCCGATTGTGACACTGCCGTAATTCAAATAGAAATCGGTCTTTTTTCCGTCTGTTTCTGCGGCATGGGCACTGATACCGGTAATCAAAAGCAAGCACAGACACATTGATATAAGCTTTTTTGTTTTCATAAATTCCCTCTCTTTAGCAAAAACAGGGAGCGTGTATTAAACGCCCCCTGTGTTTTGAAAATCAAATATCAAAAATGTTTGTCAATGCGTCACCGAAAGCATCGGGGAATACATCGTGATCCTCATCGGGGTCGGGAGGAAGCTCATCATCGTTAGACGAATCTGCAAGGAAGCACTGAACAGAAAATCTCTGTGCCCTTATAAAAGGTTTTTCGTAATTCATTTTGCCCCTCCTTAATCTGCCGACTGAACGAGAAGGTTATCGTTCTTGACGTCTGTTCTTCTTACAAACTGTGCTTTTTCCTGTGATAAATCATACTCGCCTATGTCGCCGTAGTGATATTCGAGTTTTCCGTCTGCCGTTTCGACAAGGACATATGCTCTTGCATACCAAAGCTCGCCGCCGAGGCCGTTTGCCGTGAGGTAGCTCTCGGGTATTGCAACGGTGAACTGACCGTAGCACTTTGATGTTGTCTCGCCCTCTGCAACAGGCTTGTCATAAGCGAGAATCTTGCTGTTGCCGCTTGAGCAGACAAGTGATGTATAAAGCGAATCATAATCGTTGCCGACAGCACTTGACGGTGCAAAAAGTATGCCGTGGCTGAGTATCTTATAGCTCTTATAATTTACGCAGCGCTCCGAGTAGAAGGTGAGAGAACCGTCGTCGCCCTTTTCGGCAAAGTTGGTTTTGATAAACGCTTTTCCGCTTGTGGGCGAAGAAACATCCGTTGTATATACCGCGGTAAGAGTTGTGTCTTTTACGACCTTGAAGTAGTAGGTCTTGTATGTGCTGACTATGTTGCCGTATTCATCTGTCCAATAAAGGAAGCCTGTTCCCTTGGCTTTTGCGGTTGCCTTAGTCTCCCAGCTGTACTGAGTTGTGGTCTTAACTCCCTTATCGACAACGCTTACGTTAAATGTCTGTGCGGCATAATCCGTGAGGTCAAACCTTGCGTCATATGTGGCTGTATCGCCGTTTTGAAGGTCTTTATATTCGCCTCTGGGGAGAAGCGTGGTCTTGTGACCCACTCTGTATGACGGCTCTCTGAATTTTACGGGAACAGAGAACGATGTGAAGTCAAAGTATCTGCCGACAGGCATATACTTGAAGCAGATTACATCGCCGTTAAAGACAATGTCAACCTTGTATGCGCCGTCTTTAAACTCTTCGTCGCAAAGGCATTTGCCGTCCATATCCTTAACGTGCTGCTCCACTCTTGTCTTGTGGCAATATGTGCACTCAAAGGTGTGGCTTGTGCCGTCAAACTTGCTTGTTACCCAGTGGTGTGCATTGGGGTCAACCGCAACGAAATTATCCTTGTAAGAATCGTTGCATCTTGAGCAGGTGTGAAGCGTGTAGCCCTGATCTGTGCAGGTGGGAGCAACGACCTCTTCTTTGTAGTTGTGACCGAGAGCCCCGGTTTCGTTTGTCTTATAAGAGTCGCCGCAGTCTGTGCAGGTCCAAAGAGTGTATCCGCCGCTTGTGCAGGTTGCCGCAACCTCTGTTTTAACATAGGTATGACCCTTTGCGTCTACATAATCCGAGATATATCTTTCGCCGCACTTTGTGCACTCATATACCGAGTAGCCCTGTGAGTTATGTGTGGGTTCAACCTTTTGAATAACAACAAAATTGTGACCGGTTGCCTTTGTGGGTGTGTCTTTAACACAATAGTCACAGCCGTTTCTTATACATCTGTGCTCTGTGTAGCCGTCTGCCGTGCAGGTGGGCTTAACAACCGTGTCTTTGATTTGGTGACCGGGAGCCTTAACTATATCGCCCGTATGCTTTTCGCCGCAGCCTATGCAGTAGGATTCGGTGTAGCCGTCCTCAGTGCAGGTAGGCGGAACAACAACGGGGTTGGCATAAGAATGTTTGAAACTTACTGTTACGTTATAGTCTTTTGCAATGTTTTTGCCTGTGAACTCTGCCCCGTCGGAGTCTACAAAATGGTAGCAGTTGTAATTGTTTGTGTTCTCCTTATACATAGGAAGTGTTGTGCTGCCGTTGCAGTAAACCGTGCCGGTGTATTCACCCGAGTAAACGACTCTGTTTATCTGTGCGCCGTCAAAGGTCGGGTAAGCGTCCGTGCCGAGATTCTGCATATAGGGTGAATGTGCCGCACCGGAGCCGTTGAGCTTCCAGCCGATTTCGCCCGAGGAGAACTGAGCCGCAGTTGAAGCAACCACACCCGAATTTGCCGCAGACGCCGCACCGTAAGAGCAGGAGGAGTTGAGGTAGTAGCAGTTCTTTATCGAAGCACCCGAGGCAAGCTCGCCGCTGATTGCGCCGATGTTTGACGTGCCGCTGACAGTGCCCTTATTGTAGCAGTCTTTAACCTCTGAAAGGGAGCTGTTGTGTCTGCCGACTATGCCGCCGACCGCCGAGGCAGAGCCTTTTACGTTGCCCCAGTTGTAGGCATATCTGACATCTGTATCATTATCTATCGCGCCGAAAATACCGCCGACATAATAACTTGTGCCTGTGATATTACCTGTGTTCACAAGTTTTGTGCTTGCGCCGGAGGAGCTGTACTGACGTCCGCAGATACCGCCGACACACTCCGCACCCGTTACATTGGCCGTATTTGTGCAATTTGTGAAGGTTGCCGCAACATTGCTCGAAAATCCGCCGAGAATACCGCCCGTATGAGCACCTGTTGCCGAAATCGTGCCGTAGTTTGCACAATCGGTAAAGGTTACCGCACCGTACGTTGCGCCGACAATGCCGCCTGTGTAATTGAAATTGCTTGCGCTTTGTGTTACGGTGCCGTAGTTTTCGCAATTTTTAAAGGTTGAGGCACTGTTGCCGAGAGTACCTATAATACCGCCCAGCTTAGAGGCCTTTTCTTCGTTATAAGCTCTGCACTCCGCAAAGGTAACAGATGCGTGGTTTACGCAATTTTCGGCTGTAACCGCGCCTGCGGCATAGCCTATCATTCCGCCTGTATCAGGCATTTTATTGACGACTGACGATAACGAACCGAGAATCGAAACATTGTAAAGCTTTGTTGTTCCGGTTACATTGCCCGAAATACCGCCGGCGTATGTACCCTCGGAGGTAAGTGTAAGCGAACCGATTTCAAGTGTATTTACGTCTGCATTTCCGTTGACTTTGCCGACTATGCCGCCGTTGTAGCTTACGGATGATGAATGGCTGAATGTGCCGCTGCCCTTATATGCGCTTGCGGCATAGACCTTGATGGATTCTGCCGAGCAGTTTTTAAGAGTGAAGGAGGAGCCGCATTCACCGACAAAACCGCCGTTATAATTGCAGGCTCTGTTTGTTTCGGAACCGATTGTTATGTTGCCGAAAGCGTATCCGCTGATATTTGCGCCGTTTGCATAGCCTGCGATTGCGCCTATTCTGCTGTAATTGTTGTCACCGCTGCCGACATATGTGAAGTTGTTGGGAACGGTTGCATTCTGACCGCTGACGGTGAGCATACCCTCACACGAGCCGATAAACATACCGACATATGAGCCCGCTGAGTTCATTGTTATTGCGCCTATTGAGTTGCTACCGGTGAATGTTACGGCATTATTGCCTGCGGATTTTCCGATAAATCCGCCCTTGCAGTTGCCGCCGGAGGTAACAGAAACAGTGCCGAGAGATGTGTTTGTTATTGAAGCTCCCGTACAGTAGCCTATTGCACCGCCGACATTTTCGTTTGATGAATAAACGGTTGATATATTCGTATTCATAGATGAAATGCTGACTTTGCCGTTGCAATAGCCGACTATTCCGCCTGCACCGCTGCCCGCTTTGTAGCTTGATGTGCCGATATAAGCATTTGTGAGCGATGAAGAGCTTATAGTGGCAGATGTATTTGCATATCCGACCAATCCGCCTCTTGTGTTGCCCGTGCCGTAAACATATACAGTGGGTGTTGTGCAGCCCGTAATCGAAACCATCGCGCTGCAATTGGCAACATAGCCTGCCGCGTCTGTTCCGCCGCCTGCGTCAACGGTAATGATGCCTGTTGTAAAGCCGGTTATTCCTACGCTTGAACCGACCTCGGCAACAAGGCCGCTGACATATTTGCCGGTTGTTTTAACATAAATTGTGCCTGCCTTGTTTGCACCGTATGCATTATGTATACCGACTGTGCCGCCTGCATAGCCGATAATTCCGCCTACGCTCTGGCCGTTTGTGCCGTTCACCCTGATGTTGCCCATTTCAAGAGTGTTTATGGTAACGCCGTTTCTCGAAAATGCTATTGCTCCCGAAAGATAACCGCCGGTGCCGTTAACGGTAACATCGCCTGTCTTGACGTTAAATATATAGTGCGCGGCTCCCGAATCACTGTGGTTGCCGAAAAGACCGCCGATACATTGACCGTTTGCAGAAGTAACAACAATGTTTGAAAGCACCGACTTGCTGCTCACATCGCCGTTCGCGGTTCCGAGTGTGAAGTTGCCGTCGGTTCTGCCGACAATTCCGCCGATTGAATAACCCGATGATGTGTATACGTTAATTTCGCCCGTTGCCGAGATTTTGTTGATGCTTGAAGCCGCCGTGCCGTCTATAAGACCTGCAACACCGCCGATATAGCTTGATGTTGCGTCAATATCAACCGCGCCGAGAGAAATGTTTTTAAACTCAATATTTTCCGGAGTTGCGCCGAGAATACCGCCAGAATACTGCCCGCAGTTCACGTCTATGGTTCCGGTTGCGGTGAAGCCGTTAAGAGTGAGCTTATTTAAGCTGTAGCCGATAACTCCGCCCGTATCCTCGCCGCCGCTGACGCTGATTCCGTTTTTGATTTTAAGGTTTGTGAATGTGCAGCTGCCTTCTGCATAGCCTACAAATCCGCCCGTGTATTGACCGCCCTTGATTTTGAAGCCGTCAAGCGTAAGGTCTTTGATTGTTGCGCCGTTTACATAGCCGAAAAAGCCTGTGTATGAGGTGCTGCCGTTATCAAGGTTAAAGTTGAGGAACGAGAAGTTGTTACCCTCAAAAATGCCTCTGAAGCCGTAGTTCTTTGAGCCGTTGCCGCCGATTGAAGTTGTTGATTCAAGCGTACTCAAATCAATATCAGCCATAAGTCTGACCTTTTCGCCCGCAAAGGTAGTGCCGGTGTTTACTTTGCTGAGGAACTGGCTGTAATGACCGACAGTCCAGATTTCCCATACGCCCTCGTCGTTCTGTTTAAAGGGATCACCCATCCAATAAAGAATCGGATAGCCGTTATTCTTCATAGTGTCGTCGGTAGTGTAATATACAGTACCGAGTTGAGTGTTTGAAACATACTTTGAGCCTTTGAGGTTTGCGGAGGCAACATAATTATTGCCTGTTACCGTACCTGCATTTGAGCCGTAAAGATATGAAGCACTGCCCTGATCCGAATAGCAGTAACGGATTGTACCGGCTGTGTTTTTACCTGCAACGGTACCTCTGAAATAGCCCGAGCTGTAAGATGTGTTTGTGAGTGTGCTGTAAGCAACTGCGCCTGTGTTGTAGCAATACTGAACAACCGCACTGCCGTTGTTGAGGTGACCTACTATTCCGCCGACATAGTAGGCGGAGGAAGAATATCCTCTTACATAGCCTCTGTTAAAGCAATACTCTATGGTAGCCGCACCCGTTATCAGACCTGCGATACCGCCAGCCTGAACGTATGAGCTTGAAATCATCGTGCTTGAATTTGCTTTTACTTCGCCTTTATTGTAGCAATACTGAACCGTGAGATCACTGTTTGAGTGACCGATAATGCCGCCGTTGCATGAATTGCCGTTGACAGCACCGGTATTGTAGCTGCTTGAGATTGTGAGCTTTGTCTGAGCAAGGCCTACAAGTCCGCCGAAATATTTAACTTTGGAGGTTGCGGAGGTGCTCCAAATTTTACCCGTGTTGCTGCTGCCCGAGATTGACGTGCTGCTTGAGCGGTAGGTCTCACCGATAAGTCCGCCGATACCGCCGTTGACCTCGCTTGAATCTGTTCTGTTAGAAGCAATGTCCGCGCCGTTTTTGCATTCCTCAATAATCAAAGTCTGACCGGAGTTATTAAAATAACCGACAAGGCCGCCTACGCACTGGTAGCCTCTGATGTCGCCGTCCGTAATCTCGCACTTGGTAAGAGTAAGCTTGTTATCCATTGAGCCGAAGAAGCCGCCGACCTTAATGTTGCCTGTGCTCTTGACATTGGCATATCCGATAACAAAGTTTGTGAGCGTTGTTGCGCCTCTTGCATAACCGCATACGCCGGCTGCAAGTGCGCCTGTTGCAGAAACAACAACTTTATTTAATGTTAAATCAGATACAGTGCAGGTGCTGCCCGTACCGTCCTGCTTACCTACAAGACCGCCGGCACATTCACCGTATGCGGTCACGTTTATTGAATTAGAACCGATGTTAAAATTCTTAACCGTATATCCGCCGCTGAGGTAGCCGGCAATACCGCCGACATAGCTGCTGCCCTGAACGGTGATATTACCGCCGACAACAACATTGTTGACGTTAACCGTGCCCGCTTTGCCGACAAGTCCGCCCGCGTTCTCATAGTTGCTGCTGTCTTTACCGGCTCTGACGTTGATTGCACCGTTTATTCTTGTGTTATTGATTGTAACGGTCTTACCCTCGCCGTTGCCGATAAGTCCGCCGACATAATAACCGCCCTGATTGAAGTTTGTGAGTGCGGGCAATTCATTATATGTATAGCTTTGAGTTGAAATTGTGACATCGCCGTTACTGCCGCCTGCAAGGTGACCCTGATAGCTCTTGTCACTTACGTTTCTCGTGATAACTGCATCTTTTGTGTTTATATCGTAGAAATAAAGCGGGTTGTTGCTGTCGTTCTGACCTAAGATGTCACCGCTCTTATCTCCGCCTGTGTTAGTCAGGCTGATATTGCCCTTGAGAATTATTCTTCTGAAAGTGGTTGACGCACCGGAATTAAAGTAAGCGACAACGCTGCCCATGGTGGTGCTTGCGCCGGACAAGGTCAATCCGTTCATAGTAATATCCGTATAAGAGCAAAGCCCCTTTGTGTAGCCTGCGACACCGCCGTTGTCGGTTCCGCTGCCTGTAATCTTGGTGCCGGTCATATTTACATTAGATATAGTAAGTCCGTTGTTAGCAAGACCTACAAGACCGCCTGCGTGGCTGCTCTGGGCAGTGGTGATTACAAGGTTGGTTGCATTGACGTTTGAAATTGTACACGCGCCGTTTGCCGTACCGAAGATACCGCCGGCATTGTTGGCACCTACTCTGTTCACGGTAAATCCGTCAAGAGTTATGTTTTTAGCGGAGCAGGTGGTGCTGGCATAGCCGACTAAGCCGATGTTTTCCCATCCGCTTACTTTTGAACCGCCCGTAACGGTGAGCCCGTCTATGTTGATGGAGCCCTCCGCACATCCTACGGCAAGACCGACGTCCTTATCGTTTGATACATACTGAGCATCGTTAAGTGTGCAGTTTGTGATATTTACGGTGGCTCCGCTGTATGCATTGCCTATGATTATACCGCCTCTTGTGTCATTGATAGAAGCGTCAACATTTGTGAAATCACAGTTTTTAATGTTGAGCGTGCCGCCGTCCACAACGCCGAACAAAACACCAGACTGACCGTGCCTGCCGCCCTTTGTGCTGCGGTAGGTTGCGGTGAAGGTGCTGTCCTGAATATCGACGTTATCTATTGTGGTTGTGCCGTTGCTCGAACCGCTGAACAAACCTATATAACGGTTGCCGTTATTGGCGGTTATGTTTTTAAGCACTAAATTTTTAACCGTTGCACCATAGAGGAAGCCGAAGAATCCCGAAACATCGCCTGGGCTTGTGTGCTTATAGTTAGAAACATAGCAGCCGTTGCCGTCAAATGTACCTCTGAAGGCTCTGTCGCTGCCTGTGCCTATTTTAGTCCAATCCTTGCCGTTCCAGTTAATGTTAACTGTCAGCTTAACGGTAGAGCCTTGATAGGTAGTTCCGTTTGTGACCGCGTTTGCAAAGCCTCTGAGCTTTGCCGCAGAGTCGATTATGTAAGCGCCCTCTGCGCTTGAATAAGTAGGTGTTACGGCAGATGAACCGTCCCATGTGCTGACCTCGGTTATTGCGTCGAGAGTCACTTCGTCCGTGTCTGCCGATGAATCAAACGATATTGACTCCAAAACGTCCGCCGCAGACTTAACTGCCTCTTCGGTAACCGTAGGCGGCACCGAGACAAACACCATCAATAACGAAAGAATCCATGCTATGATTTTCATTATACCCTCTTCCTTTCAGAGAAAATAACGCATTACGCAGTAATGCAATTATACGGTATAAAGTATACCATAGTATATAAAGCAAAGTCAATTGAAAGAGTTGATATATTTTGACTTTTACCGCCTTTTGTGCGCTGTAACGCAACCTTCGTTAAACCTGCACAATTCGGCATTTTGTATTCTGTCAAAAGTAACAAACAAAAAATTTTAAAAATTAAAATTGAGCATTTAGCATGAAAACGAGAGAAAAATGAAGAAAAATCGAGCATCGAAATGTTAAATTAAAAATTCAGAAAATTTACTCTTGACTTTATAAAGCCCTTGTGGTAGTATATCCGAGCAGAAAAAATTAACGGAGGTTAAGTTTATGTCAACTTATATGCCTAAAGCAGGCGACATAGTTCGTAAATGGTATGTGCTTGACGCAGCAGGCAAGCCCATGGGCCGCGTAGCAGCTCAGGCAGCCGTTCTTCTTCGCGGTAAGCACAAGGTAGAGTTTGCTCCCCATGCAGACTGCGGCGATCATGTCATCATCATTAACGCAGAGAAAGCCGTTCTCACCGGCAACAAACTCGATCAGAAAATGTATTATCATCACACAGGCTACATCGGCAACATGAAAAAGGTTAAGTACAGCACCCTTATGCGTACAAAGCCCGTTTTTGCAATGGAGCTTGCAGTTAAAGGTATGATTCCCGACTCGGTAATCGGTCGCAAGGCTCTCACCAGACTTCGCGTATACGCAGGTGCAGACCACAAGCATGCGGCTCAGAAGCCCGAAGCTTGGGAACTTTAATGAAGGGAGGCTATTTTAATGTACGATTCTAATCCTTATTTTTACGGCACAGGCCGCAGAAAAAAATCAATCGCCAGAGTCCGCGTTTATGCAGGCACAGGTAAGGTAACAATCAACGACAGAGATATTGATGATTATTTCGGTCTTGATACACTTAAGCTCATCGTTCGTCAGCCTCTCGAGTTGACCGGCACAACAGAAAAGTTTGACGTTGTTTGCCGCGTTGCAGGCGGCGGAGTTACAGGTCAGGCAGGCGCTATCCGTCACGGTATAGCAAGAGCACTTCTTCAGTATGACGAGTCTCTTCGTCCCGCTCTCAAGAAGGCAGGCTTCCTCACCAGAGACCCCAGAATGAAAGAGAGAAAGAAATACGGTCTCAAAGGCGCACGTCGTGCTCCCCAGTTCTCAAAGAGATAACAAACCGCTTTTCAAAAGTCTTGGAAACCTTGTGTTTTCAAGGCTTTTCTTTTTTGCAGGATTTAAAATTTTAACGGTAGCACACAGATAAAATAAATAATACTTCCCTGCCGAATTTCTGCTTTTTTCAGGCGACTAAAATGTTGATAACAATATTATTCTATACTACAATAAAGTTGCTGCCATATATAAGGGGATTTAAAATGTTTGTTAAACCGATAAAATTATCTAAAAAGAGGGGCAACGGCGGTCACATAACAAGCTATACGATAAACATCGGCTCGGCAAAAGCACGCGAGTGCGGTTTCACCGACGATGATGTAGAGCTTGAAAAGGTCGTTGATTTTGACAAAAAAGAGATAATCATTAGAATCAAAAAATAATTTTGTGTATTGCCTTTTCTGTAACAAAAATGTAGCCCCGCCGTAGGAATTTTTCGCGGCGGGGCTTTTAAAATTCTCATTAAATTTTTACAAAGCACAACTTATCATATTCTTTTGAGTCACACTCTATATTTATAGACAGAGCATCTTCGGATACGGTGGCACTGCCCGAAAAATTTTTGTCCGAGTTCATATTACTGAAAGTTACACACGAATACTTTCCGAATCCTCTTTTAAAAACAACTCTGTATTTTATTTTTCTCTGCTCATCATGCATAATATAACAGCTATCATCATCCGACGGGCTCAAAAATAACCTTGAAGCACTATCATAATATGAATATTTATGCTCTTCCGCATATGATAAAGCATCTAAAGGAGAGACTTTATCGAGATAGTTCAAAATTGCATATCTGCCGCCAATAAAACATACCACAGCAAGAAAAGCGCAGACTATATAACGAATATATTTTTTCATGTGTCCTCTCCTTTTATATGTCTCAATTTGCTGTAGTTTTTAACACTAACCACAAATAAATAAGCAAAACAAAAACCTTTCTAAACTGTTTTTTCGTTTCATTATTTGATGTCTCCTAAAGAATAGCCAAAGCTTATGTTGTTATATTTACCGTTTCCGAAGTGTTCATATATTTATTGTGCTTTCATAATATCATTAAGATGCCCGTGTTGTCAATAAAATTTGATATTGTAAATAATGTTTTCGCGTGATATAATTATCTAAAATAACAAAAAAGAAGGGGTCACTTTGAAAACTGCAATTTACGGAGCCGGCTCGCTCGGCACGGTACTCGGCGCATACCTTGCAAAAAACGGCGTTGACGTTGATCTTATAACGCGCAACCGCGAGCACGTTGATGCACTGAATGAATCCGGCGCAAAAATAATAGGCACTGTCAACATGACCGTACCCGTTCACGCGCTCACGCCCGATGAAATGACCGAAAAATATGAGCTTATCATTTTGCTGACAAAGCAGCTTGACAATATAAACGTTCTTAAAAATCTGCAAAAGAACATGACCGACGACTGCATTGTATGCACACTTCAAAACGGATTGCCGGAGCTTTCGGTATCCGAGGTGGTCGGTGAGGATCGCACAATGGGCTGCACGGTTGCCTGGGGTGCAACGCTTCACGGTCACGGTGTGTCGGAGCTTACGAGCGAACCCGACAGCATGAGCTTCGGTCTCGGCAGAATGAACGGCAAAAAAGACGATAAGCTTATGCAGGTCAAGGCTCTGCTTGAAAATATGTGCCCCGTTGATATAGAAGATAATTTTATGGGCGTCAGATGGTCAAAGCTTTTGATAAACGCGGCTTTCAGCGGAATGTCTGCCGTTACGGGCGGAACCTTCGGCGAAGCGGCGCAGCGCAAGGATTCACGCGTTTGCTGCCAGAACCTTATTAAAGAATGTATCGACGTTGCTGCGGCGGCAGGAATAAAAATTGAGCCGATTCAAGGCAAAGACGTTGTAAAGCTGCTTGATTACAAGGGCAACGGATTAAAAAAGAAAATCTCTTTTGTGCTCATACCGATTTGCATTAAAAAGCACAGCCTGCTCAAGGCAAGCATGCTTCAAGACCTTGAAAAAGGCAAAAAATGCGAGGTCGATGCAATAAACGGTGTTGTTTGTGCATACGGCAAAAAATACGGTGTACCCACACCATACAACGACAAAGTCTGTGAAATAATTCACGGAATTGAGGACGGGAAATACACCTACTCTTTTGACAATGTCAAGCTGTTCTCAGACCTTAAAAAATAATTTTCGGAGGGTTACCGCGCGTAATACGGTAATCCTCTTTTTTCACACTCCCCTTTTTGCGGCATAGTCTGTAATGAGAAAGGAGTGTGCATATGGACGAAAGAAATGAGCTGAGCCGCGTAAGCCAAAAATATCTTACACGCTACCGTGAAATAACAGAAAATATGATATGCAAAATGAACGGCGCGGATTTCACCGACAGCATATCGCAAAATTTTATAAATCAGATGGTACCTCACCATGAGGCGGCAATTGAAATGTCGCAAAATCTTTTGCGGTACACAACAAACCTGCCCTTACAGAATTTAGCCGATAAAATAATATCCGTACAAAGCAGAGATGTTGAAAAAATGAAATCCATGCTCAAAAAATGCTCGGCATTCAAAAACCCGAAGCAGGAGGTTTTTTACTACATTCAGCAAAACCGCTCGATAATGCAAAATATGTTTTTGTCAATGAAAAATGCCAAAAGGCTGAATTGCATAAACGAAAGCTTTATTCTTGAAATGATTCCGCACCACGAGGGCGCCGTGCAAATGGCGCAGAACGCCATGAAATACAGACTTTGTCCGGAGCTGACGCCGCTGCTCCGTGGAATTATCAAGACGCAAACGGAAGAAATTTGCGAAATGAAAAAAATATATAAAGAGCTTACAGAATAAACGAATCCGCCTCGGCAGTCAATAAAGTGACAAACCGCGGCGGATTTTATTTTACTGCATTCTCTCCTGCTTAACCTTGTGGTCAACAACATGGCGTTTTGCAAGCTCGGCGGTGACTTCGTCAATCGAAATACCCGCGTCAATCATCATAACGGTTATATGATAGAGCAAATCGGCAATTTCAAAAACAGTCTCTTCCTTATCGCCTGCTTTTGCGGCTATTATGACCTCTGTGCACTCTTCGCCGACCTTTTTAAGTATTTTATCAGTGCCCTTTTCAAAAAGATAGGTGGTGTAAGAGCCTTCTTTTTTCTCAAGCTTTCTGCCGAGGAGCATTTTATAGAGATTTTCATAAGAGAACTGCTCGTCTGCATTTTCTGCCTCATAAAGCGGATTAAAGAAACAGCTTTCACTGCCGGTGTGGCACGCGGGGCCGTCTTTTATTACGTCAATCAAAAGCGTATCACAGTCGCAGTCCGTGCGGATTGAAACAATATGCTGCTTATTGCCCGAAGTCTCACCCTTGCGCCAAAGCTGCTTGCGGCTTCTGCTGAAGAAGCAGGTAGTGCCCTCCTCCATGCTGATTTTAAGGCTCTCTGCGTTCATATAGGCAAGCATTAAAACCTGCTTTGTGTAATGGTCCTGCACAATGGCAGGGATAAGTCCGTTGGAGTCATATTTGAGTTCGGTCATATTACACCCTCATTTCTATATTATTTTCGTTAAGATATTTTTTTAGGTCTTTTATATACACTTCTTTAAAATGAAAAATCGAAGCGGCAAGCCCTGCGTCCGCACAGCCGGAGTTAAAAAGCTCCAAAAAATCTTCTTTTTTGCCTGCTCCGCCGCTTGCAATAACGGGCACAGATACTCTGCTTTGAATTTCCGAAAGCATCTCAATATCAAAGCCCTGTTTTACTCCGTCGGTATCTATACTGTTGACAACCATTTCGCCCGCACCGCTGTTTTCGCCGTTGAGCGCCCATTGCAGAGCATCTATGCCGGTGTCTTTTCTTCCGCCGTTTAAAAAGATGTGATAGCTGCCGTCTACTCTTTTAATATCCATAGAAAGCACAACGCACTGGCTGCCGTATTTTTTTGCCGCACGCTCTATAAGCGAGGGGTCTTTTATCGCGCCGCTGTTGACAGAGACTTTGTCTGCACCGCATTTGAGCACTCTTTCAAAATCGTCAATGGTGTTTATTCCGCCGCCGACCGTGAGAGGAATAAATATTTCGCTTGCCACCGCGGTCAATGCGTCGGTAAAAAGCGCCCTGTTTTCGTATGAAGCCGTTATGTCATAAAACACAAGCTCGTCCGCGCCGCTCTCATTATAAAAGCGCGCAAGCTCAACGGGCGAGGCAACGTCCTGTATTCCCTCAAAATTAACGCCCTTTACAACTCTGCCGTCGCGCACGTCAAGGCACGGGATTATTCTGCGTGTTATCATATTATTCCTCCCCTGCCGCTTTGAGAACACTCTCAAGCGAAAGCTTGCCTGCATACACGGCCTTGCCGACTATTGCGGCATACAGCCCCATATTCTTAAGCTCTTTTATTTCGCTCTCATAGGTAATTCCTCCCGAGGCGACAATATCGAGCCCGTCGATTTTTGAAAGCTCTCTATAAATTTCAAGGTTTGTGCCCGAGAGCACGCCGTCCTTTGAAATATCTGTATAAATAACGGTTTTAACGCCCGTATCGCGAAGCCTTTTGCAAAACGCAACCGAGTCTGTATCGGTCACCTCACGCCAGCCGCTGACGGCCACCCTGCCGTCCTTTGCGTCAACACCGACGGCTATTTTATCGCCGAAAAGTCTGACGGCTTCCTCGACCAGCGGATAATTTTTAACTGCCGCCGTGCCGATTATTGTGCGGTCAACACCTAAATCGAGATATTTTTTAATTCTCTCAACGCTGCGTATGCCGCCGCCGACCTCTATAAACAGCTCTTTGTATTTTGCGATTTCGCGTATCACCTCAAAATTTTCCGTGGTGCCGTCTTTGGCGCCGTCAAGGTCTACAACGTGCAAATTTTTTGCGCCTTTTTTGATAAACTGCTCGGCTATTTCGCAAGGCGAAGAGCTGTAAACCGTCATTCGGTCATAATCGCCCTCTGTGAGACGAACCACCTTGCCGTCTCTTATATCTATTGCGGGAAAAATCTCCATATGCTCCTCCTTATCAAAGCTCTGCAAAAGCCTTTAACAGGCGCAGACCTTTTTCTCCGCTCTTTTCGGGGTGGAACTGTGCGCCGTAAACATTTTTGTTTTTAACAAGTGCGGGAACCGTAACACCGTACTCCGCGCTCGCAATAATGTTTTCGTCACAGTTTTTTGCATAGAATGAATGGACAAAATACATATAATCGCCGTTTTGAACGTATTTAAAAATCGGGTCGTCGGGCGATGATATATTAAGTTTATTCCAGCCCATATGCGGAATTTTAAGCGACGTGGAAATGTCGCCGCGAAACGGGCAAACGCTGCCTTTGATAAGACCCAAGCCACCATATTCGCCGTATTCATAGCTTTTTTCAAAAAGCAGTTGCATACCGAGGCAAATGCCGAGCATATATTTGCCGTCTGCGGCGCACGCCTTTATTGTGTCAAAAAGGTCTGTTTCGTGCAGCTTTTGAACCGCATCGCCGAATGCGCCGACTCCGGGCAAAATAATTTTGTCGCTGTTTTTTATTTTTTGCTTATCGCCGGTGACCTCACATTCAAGACCCAAGAATTTTAAAGAGCTTGAAAGCGAAAACAGGTTGCCGCAGCCGTAATCGACTATTGAAATCATTATAAAACTCCTTTACTCGATGGTATTTCGCCGCCGAGAGACGGGTCAATGCTTGCGGCAATGCGAAGTGTGCGCGCAAAGGATTTGAATATTCCCTCTATAATGTGGTGGGTGTTTTTTCCGTCAAGCAGCTTTATATGAAGCGTAACATTACTGCTTCTGACAAATGCCCAGAAAAATTCTTCCACAAGCTCGGTATCCATTTCTCCGACCTTTTGAGACGGCATTTGAGCGTCAAAATTGAGATACGCCCTGCCGCTTATGTCAACTGCAGTGAGAACAAGAGTTTCGTCCATGGGCAAAATCATGCTGCCGTAGCGCGTTATGCCGCCCTTATCGCCGAGTGACTGCGAAAAAGCCTGACCCAAAACTATGCCTATATCCTCAACGGTATGGTGATAATCAACATCTGTGTCGCCTATGCAGCTTACGTTTAAATCAAACCTTGAATGCTTTGCAAAAAGCTCGAGCATATGGTTTAAAAATCCGCAGCCCGTGTTAATTTCACACTTTCCGCTGCCGTCAAGAGAAAGAGAAAGACTGATGTCGGTCTCCCCGGTTTTTCTGTTTATTTCGGCTTGTCTCATGCTGTCACATCCTTTATGATTGTTTCTGCTGTTTTAACAAAGGTTTGCATTTGTTCGGGTGAGCCGACGGTTATACGAACATAATCGCTTATTCTCGGCTTGTTAAAATACCTTATGAGTATTCCCCTGCTTTTAAGCTCAAGATAAAGCTTTTCGGCAGGTATGCTTTTATGCTTTGCAAAAATGAAATTCGACTGCGAATCAAGGCACTCAAAACCTGCAGCCGAAAGCTGTTTTTTGGTTTTTTCTCTTGTTTCTATAACCTTTTTGTTGCATTCGTCATAATAAAAGCTGTCTCTTATTGCCGCCGCGCCCGCCTTGACGGTGAGCGTGTTTACATTATAGGGATTAAACGAGAACTTCATTTTTTCAAGATCCTCTATAATTTTCTCATCCGCAAGGGCAAAGCCGAGGCGAAGGCCTGCGAGAGAACGGCTCTTTGAAAAGGTCTGAGTAACGATAAGATTTTTATATTTTTTTACAAGCTCCGCACAGCTCTCGGTGCAAAAATCGACGTATGCCTCATCTATTATAACAACATTGTCGGGGTTTGAAGCAACGATTTTTTCAATATCCTCTTTTTTAAGCACAAGACCCGTGGGGGCATTGGGGTTTGCGATAATTATATTTTTGTTTATGCCGATATAATCGTTTATATCGACGGTGAAATCTTCTTTGAGCTTTTTTTCGCAAAGCTTTGCTTTAAACAAATTGCAATATACGGGATAAAAGCTGTAAGTTATATCGGGGCAGCAAAGCTCGCCGCCGTTTGAGCAAAACGCCATTATACAAAAGGCAATGACATCATCAGAGCCGTTGCCGCAAAACACGTTTTTTCTCTCCAGAAAAAAATGCTCGGCGATTGCGTCCTTTATCTCTTTAAGCTCCGGGTCAGAGTAAAGATTGAGATTGTCAATCACTTCGCCCGAGAGCACCTCCCTCACCATGGGCGACGGAGGATAAGGTGATTCGTTAGTGTTTAGCTTTATGTATTTTTTATCATTCAGCTGTTCGCCGGGGGTGTACGGCTCAAGCGAAGAATAAATATCTCTTAAAAATCGGCTCATTCAAGTCTCTCCTTACGCTTGCTGACTGCTCTGCCGTGAGCCTGCAAGCCCTCTTTTTCGGCGAAGCGAACAACATCGTCGGCAACAGAGCAGAGTGCCTCTGCCGAATAATAGATAAATGATGATTTTTTGATGAAATCATCTACCGAAAGCGGAGAACTGAATCTTGCCGTGCCCGAGGTCGGGAGCGTATGGTTGGGACCTGCAAGATAATCGCCCAGGGATTCGGGTACGTTTTTGCCGAGGAATATTGAGCCTGCATTTTTTATGCTGTTGAGCAAAAGAAACGGCTCGTCCACACAAACCTCAAGATGCTCCGGTGCAATTTCGTTGCTTATCTCAACAGCCTGCTTCATATCGTCTGCGATAATTATTTTGCCGTTTGTGTCTATCGAAGCACGGGCTATCTCTTTGCGCGGAAGCTCGTCAATCTGCTTTTCGAGCTCTGCACTGACTTTTTCGGCGAGAGCCTCGCTGTCTGTTATAAGCACCGCGCTCGCAAGCTTATCATGCTCTGCCTGTGAAAGAAGGTCAGCCGCGACAAGCTCCGGGTCGCAGTTTCCGTCTGCGATAACCAGAATTTCGCTCGGCCCCGCTATCATGTCGATATCCACTATGCCGTATAACATTCTTTTTGCCGTAGCAACAAAAACATTGCCGGGTCCTACGACCTTATCCACCTTAGGTATGCTCTGCGTGCCGAAGGCAAGCGCAGCAACTGCCTGTGCGCCGCCGGTTTTGAATATACGGTCAACCCCGGCGACCTTTGCCGCGGCAAGAATAGCCGACGGAACATTTCCGTTTTTATCGGGTGGAGTGACCATAACAATTTCTTTAACTCCCGCAATTTTTGCAGGCACGGCATTCATAAGCACCGAGGAGGGGTAACGCGCCGTACCGCCGGGAACATAAAGCCCCACCTTTTCTATGGGAGTTATTTTTTGACCGAGAATTATACCGTCCTCATCGTTAATCGTAAAATTGTTCCTGACCTGATGCGAATGAAATTTAAAGATATTGTCCCTTGCTTTTTGAAGAGTTTTTATAAAATCTTTATCTTCGCTTTCAAAAGCCGCGTCAATCTCTTCTTTTTTAACTTCAAGGTCTTTAATCTCTGCGCCGTCAAACTTTGCGCCGTATTCTATAAGAGCCTTGTCGCCGCCGCTTCTGACAGTTTCTATAATATCAGAAACAATATCTTCAACACCGCTTTTTGTTTTGATGTCTCTTGTTAAAATGTCTTCCGTTTTTGCTTCGGAGGCTTTAATAATTTTTATCATTTTGCACTCTCCTCATCAAGTTTTTGTCTTAAAAGAGCGGTTATTCTGTTCATCTCTTCGCTGTTAAAACGATAGGACGATTTATTCGCTATGAGCCTTGCGCTTATCGGCAGTATTTTTTCATATACTCTGAGGTTGTTTTCTTTCAGCGTAGTACCCGTCTCGACTATATCCACAATTACGTCAGAAAGACCTACAAGCGGAGCTATTTCTATTGAGCCGTTGAGCTTTATGATATCTATTTCACGGTTGAATGACGAATAATATCTTTTGGCAATATTCGGGAACTTTGTGGCAACACGTATCGGCCTTTCGGGGTCCTCAACATAATCGTTTTCGGCGGCAACGCACATATTGCATTTGCCGAGCTTCAAATCGAGCAGCTCATATAAATCGTAATTGCCCTCGTCAAGAATATCCTTGCCTACTACTCCTATATCCGCCGCGCCGCGTGCAACATATATTGCAACGTCGGAGGGCTTCACAAGCAGATAGCGCACGTTATTTGCTTCACTTTCAAACACAAGCTTTCTGTTGTCGGCATAAATCTCGCTGCAATCATAGCCTATCGAAGCAAAAAGCTTATACACCTTATCGCCGAGTCTGCCCTTTGGCAGCGCTACATTAAGCATCACTTTACCTCCTTTAAGTCCTTGCCGTCAAATTCATATATCTCGTCTGCTTCATATCCCTCCGGGATTTTTCTCTCTACCCTGACTCCCTTGCCGGAAGAGACAAGCTCCTCTGTTTTTTTAAGAAGCTCCGCGCCCGAAAAACCGCCTTTGTTTATTATAAGCACGTCACTGTCTGTACTTTTGGTCAAAGGATAATAAAGGTTAAGATTATCAAGATAAACGGCAAAGCCTATTGCGCCTGTTCCTTTTCTGATTTTGCCGGCGAGGTTGTCGTATCTTCCGCCTGCCAAAACAGGTGACGGTGAATTTTTAACATATCCGCTGAAAATAATACCGTTATAATAAGAGGACGGATTTACAACAGACATATCCAGTCTGACATTTTTCTCCGTGCCTGCGGCTTTTAAAGCGTCATAAAGCTTTGATAGCTCGTCGCAGGCTTTGAGCGACGCTTCGTTCATTGCGTTTGACTGCAAAAAGCCGAGCACATCGCCGAAATCACCCTCCAGCATTGCAAGAGAGGAAAAATAATCCGAATATTTTTTTCCGACACCGAATTTATCGCAAATGAGCTTTATATCGTGAGCATTTTTATTTTTTTCACAGAATATTATATCTTTCTTTGCGGATACCGGAATATTCATATCATCGAGCACGGAACCTATAAACGCCATGTGCGATATGCTCAAAATATTGTTTTTATCTATTTTGCCAAGACTTTTGACGGCAAGCATAACAATCTCCGCTACGGAATAATCGTCTATGTCGCCGAGCAGCTCAACACCGGTTTGCTTTATCTCTTTGTAATCGTGAGTTTCGTCTGATATGCGATATACATTCTCGTTATAATAGGTTTTGGTGAAGCTGTTTTTTTGAATTTTGGCATTTTTGACGATTGAAAGAGTTATATCGGGTTTCAGTGCCATAAGTCTGCCGTCGGAATTATTAAATGCAATAACGCCCTCTCCCGAGAGAAAGTCTCGGTTATCGCTGTAAAAGCTGTATTCTTCAAATTTTGCCATGCAGTATTTGCGGTAGCCGTATCTTTCATAAAGCTCCGAAAGCTCATAAATGAGCCTGTCCTCTGCCGGCATGGAATTAAAATAGTCAAACATCGCCAGTCCTCCGATCGGGGTAAAACATTCCCAAGGTTGATTGTTGCAATTATTATATATTACTTTTACGCTTTAGTCAATTACTATATTACTACAATAAAATCCGACTATAAAACCTGTTTCTGTGCATTATACCAATAAATGAAAAAAATTTAAAGAGCTACGGGCAAAAAAGGCTTGATGTATTCTTGAATTCAAGAGAAAAAAGCCTTATAATCTTAACATAATTTAAACTAAGGAGTCCTTTTTATGACTAAAGCAAGACTTAAAAAATACGCAAATCTAATTGCAAACGTAGGTGCAAGAGTAAAGAAAGGTCAAGAGGTTATGATTTTTGCCGAGCTTGACCAGCCCGAATTTGTAAAAATACTAACAGAGGAGTGCTACAAGGCAGGCGCAAAAAAGGTTGACGTTGAGTGGAGCTATCAGCCGCTTACAAAAGTGAATGTAAGATATAAGAGCCTAAAAACGCTCAGCACCATGGAAAATTGGGAGATTGAAAAGCTGAAGCACCGCGTTGAGGCACTGCCTGTTATGATTTATCTTCTCTCTGAAGACCCGGACGGCTTAAAGGGCATAAATCAGCAAAAATATTCCAAAGGCTCACAGGCAAGATATAAAATCATTAAGCCTTTCAGAGACGAGATGGAGAATAAATACCAGTGGTGCATTGCCGCAGTACCGGGTGAAGCGTGGGCGAAAAAGGTCTTCCCGAACTGCCGCAAATCGCAGGCTGTCGAAAAGCTTTGGGACGCCATACTTACCACCTCGCGCTGCACGGACGACCCGCAAAAGGCTTGGGACGAGCACAACGCATTTTTGAAGAACAGATGCGATTATCTCAACTCGCTCGGTATTAAATCCTTGCACTACACATCATCTAACGGCACGGATTTCACGGTAGGTCTGATTGAAGATTCAATATTCCTCGGCGGCGGAGAATACACGCTATCCGGTAATTATTATAACCCCAACATTCCGAGCGAAGAGGTGTTTATTTCGCCCAAAAGAGGTGAAGCAGAAGGTGTTGTTCACTCGGTTATGCCGCTCTCTTACCGCGGTGAGCTGATAGATAATTTCTCAATCCGCTTTGAAAACGGCAAAGCCACAGAGGTTCACGCAGAAAAGAACGAGGAGCTTTTGAAGGAACTCATAGGCATGGACGAAGGCTCGGCATATCTCGGCGAATGTGCGCTTGTGCCGTATGACTCACCCATCAGAAACAGCGGAATTTTATTCTACAATACTCTTTTTGATGAAAACGCCGCCTGCCACCTTGCACTCGGCGAGGGATTTTCTTCAAGCATAAAGGGCAGTGAAAACCTCACGCTTGATCAGTGCAGAGAAAAAGGCATAAATAAGTCTATTATACATGAGGACTTTATGATAGGCGCACAGGATTTGAGCATAACCGCCAAAACAAGAGACGGCAAAGAGGTTGCGATATTTAAGGACGGCGGTTGGGCGTTTTAATTTAAGTTCCGCTCTAAAGCAGAGGCGATATGCGGCGGCTAATCGGCTTCTCCCCCCGGAGGAGCTGTCACGGAGTGACCGATGAGGTGAAAGCTCACGGTATGATGTTGCCGGCGGCGGTGTGTGGGCACACCGCCCTACAAGGTGCTTTCACTCTCGCGTAGGGCGGCATGCCTCATGCCGCCGAATTTAACCCCTCCGTCTTCGGCGCAGAGCGCCGAATCCACCTCCCCTAAAGTGGAGGCAATGTGTGGCATACAGAAAAATCCCTGCGGAATTTGACTTCCGCAGGGATTTTTTATCTTTTGAGTGAATCTATCATAGAAAACAAGTTGTCATAAAAATCATGCGTCTTTTGCGTATCGGCATTAAGACCTATAACCGTGCCGTGGTCGCCCTCGCTCGTACCCATATAGTTCCAAATACCCTTTTTAATATTTTTAACGTCGCCGTCAAAATCCACATACTTATCGCCCGTCGGGTACTTTGCCGAAACAACGCTTACAAGTCCGTCGTTCGGCTGCCATGATTCGTCTATCGAGATACCGCCCGGTGTTGTGCCCTTAAAGCTGCCCATTGCAAGCGCGGTCGGGTAAAGAATCGGGAGCGTTGACGGAATCGGAACCTGACCCGGCAGCACTTTGCCCTTTTGGGTGGTGAGATAAGCGTATGAGAAATAATAAACGCCGTCCACGGTTTTAATGCCTTTATTTATCTCTGCCGCTCCGTCGGGTGAAAGGTCATAGCCGGCGTGGTCATTGCCGGACTCGGTAGCCGCCGAAATTGCCTTTACTATTTCGCTGTAACCGCCGGTGACCTGCCCAACACCGAACTGGTCGAGCATAAAGTCATATACTCCGCTGACGGGTTTACTGACGCCTGCCGCCGCAAAGCAAAGAGCGGCGAGCATTTCTGTGGCGTTATCTATACCCGCGACACTGCCGACGGAATCTATAACACAAGTCAGCGACGAGCCGTTGTGCGGCGCGCAAAGAGTGGTTACGCTGTTGACCCAGTCGCCTTTTCCGCCTGTGAAAAGAGGAGAAACATCATCTCCGCTCGCGTTTTTTTCCGCATCGCTGCCGTATTCAAGGAGAGATGCCAACATTCTGACGGTTGCACCGCCGAGCGAATGACCGACAAGATTTATTTTTTGAATTTGACCGCCGTTTTTCTTAGTTCCCCAGCCCTCAAAAAGTGCGGTGGAATAATTTCTGCCGAAGCGTTTGTGATTATGCTCTTTTGAGTGCGCCTCGCCGTAATCAACCGTTGTGCCGGTAAGCTCGGCATAAAGCTCGCAGGTTCTGTCCCAAATGCTTGAGATTGGTCCTACAGTGGGTTCGTACACAGTGTATCCCTCGCCCTCAAGATAAGCGGAGAGATCGCCCGTGCTCGCGCCCCAGTATTTGCTCACGCTGTTCATGCCGGAGCTGTCGCCCCAACCGCCGAGACCGTGCACCAAAACATAAGGGTACTGCACCTTGCCGCCGCAGATTGCCCACCATGTCTCGCGCAATCCGCCGAAGTGAAGCGGAACGGCAACCGCGGCAACGGCAACGCATATACAGACAACAGCCGCAATTATCTTTTTGGCTATCCCCTTTTTGGGCTTTTTATCTTCGGTCTGCTCACAAGAGATGTATTCTTTTGTTATCGGAATTGACTTTGTTATTTCGGCATCCGAATTTTCTTCGGGCGGCTCGGCTTCGGGTATTTCCGAATCCGACAGCAGACAATCGGCAGGCACGCCGAAAAGCTTGCTCATCGCAATAATTTTATCGGTGTCGGGTATCTCTCCGCCCGATTCCCATTTAGAAACAGACCGGCACGAAACGCCGAGCTTTTCCGCAAGCTGTTCTTGCGAGTATCCGCCGCGCTTTCTAAGTTCTGAAATTTTTTCGGAAATATCCATTGTTTCCCCTCCGCAACTTTAATATTTAAATTCATTATAGCTTAACAAAGCACGATTTTCAACAAATTTCTCTTTGCATTTCAAAATTTTAAGCAGACTCTGCTTTGCTATAAAATAGAAACACGGCGGCAAACGATTGTCTGCCGCCGCTTTTATAAAAAACAGCTCCCCGCGAAAAGGGTTTTAATTTTTAAGGAGTTTTGTATTATTGAAGGAAAAAAATGAAAATGTTTTGGGGAGCTTAGATTACCGTATTGAGGTAAATTAGAGAAAACACAATGAGGAAAGATATATTTTAGGAAAGGATGTTAATGAATTTAAAGATTTTAAGCCATCGGATTCACCGCCTGTTTGTTATTTCCGTTTGGATTGTCTATATATTAACACCCGATTATTAACAAACAAGGTACTTTTAGGTAAACAAATTCTGAATATTGTGAACCGTTTGTAAATCGTTTATTAAACAGATGCGAACCGACGCAAAGAGTTATATTAAGATTTGGTTAAATTTGTTGATTTATGTCAAATCTCTAATATAATTATTGTATCAAAAAGAAACAGGTGTTTTTATGGATAATATCAATGTATACTCTGCTTTACAGGATTTGCAGCTTTCTGCCGAACGCTATATGAGAAACAACATAACCGACAGCAATATCACAGCCGAAGCCGGCTCAAACGGATGGATAATAAAATATATTTTTTCAAGTAAACGGGCGGTATATCAAAGAGATCTTGAGAAAGAATTCGGCATAAACCGTTCCTCCGCCTCAAAATCCGTTGACGCACTGGTTGAACGCGGTCTTGTAATCCGCGAGCATATTCCCGAAGACGGCAGACTGAAAAAGCTGACCTTGACCGAAAAGGGGCAAAAAATCGCAGAACAATTTGCCGCGCGCGAAAGCTGTGCTGACAAGGCACTGACAAACGGCTTTAGCATAAGCGACAAAAAGCTTCTTGCCTCTCTTATCGGCAGAATGAAAATCAATCTATCCAAATAAAAATCAATTTGCAGTGGCAGAAATGTCACTGCTTTTTTTGTAACGGATATTAAATAACCGCCTATAATTTATATTAAAAAGTATTTACAACGCGCCCCAAATAATGTATAATTGGTTTGTAAGCCAATTGTTGCATACAGCCATGCAATCTATGGGCATTATGAAGGAGGATTTTTATGAAATACCGAAGACTACTGTCAATCATTATGTGCATATGTTTGATAATCGGCTTTGTGCCGTTTATCAGTGTTAAAACGGAGGCTGCGTCTGCGCCCACGGACATTAACGGAAATGTGTGGAAATATTCGACATTTGTTTCGTGGTGCGATAAAAGAACAAAGCTGTATGACGGAAAGCGCAGAATTCTCATTTCACACGGAAAATTCAAGTCATACGGAAGTGAATTAAAAGACAGCAAATACCCGATTGTTGATAACAATTGGTTTGAAATTAGAACAACTGCATCTGAATATTCAGGTTCTGCGGTAAGAAATTTAAATGTTCCGTATGAAAAAGTTGATAAAATGTGGACAATGGAATATTATGACACAACCTCCAACGCCGACCGCTATAAAATATGCCTGAGCGACGGAAAGACTTATCTTAAAGACAACACCGGCTCTTTGTCTACAAGCGGCGGAGATATGACTGTGACAACCAGTAAATCCGCTGCAACCGCATGGGATTTACGTTTTATAGATTTTGCAGATTGGGACGGTAGTGCAAGATACTCTTTCGGTCATGATATAAACTATGCCGATCCGCACTTCTGCTTAAACGAAAGCAACGGCAGAACTCACCTTGATTTGAGCAGAAAGACCACATTTTATTTTAATGTTTATTTTGAATTGCCGTGGATTACCACAAGATTCTATGATGAAGACGGCGGTCTGTACAAGCAGGATATGCGTCAAACAGATTTCTTTTCAGCCCCCGAAGGACCCAAAAAAGCCGGATATACCTTTATCGGCTGGACAACAACGCGCGGCGGCACAAATATTGCCTACAAAAAGCTTGACAAAATTTATCCGTCCTCGGATATGTCTTATTACCCTGTTTATACGCCGAACAGTTACACCGTAAGATTTTATCAAGACAGCACAATGACAGGGAGCTATGAGGATCAAAGCTTTAAATATGACAAATCGCAAAATCTCAGAAAAAACACCTTCACCTCCCCCGTTGCGGATTTTGCCGGTTGGCAAAGTGCATCCGACGCATCAAAAACTTATGTTGACGGCGAGAGCGTAAAAAATCTCACCGCAGATGCAAACGGAATAGTTAAGCTTTATGCTTTGTGGAACGAGATTTCTTACACGGTAACTTACTCCGCAAACTACGGCACGGGCAGTGCACCGATGCAAACCGTAAAATATTCCGAAAACTTCGCCTTGCCGGATGAAGAATCTTTTAAACGGGAAGGTTATAAGCTCATCGGCTGGAATACCGAACCCGACGGCTCCGGCAGCGGATTTGTCATAGGGCAGCCGGCACAAAAATTAAGCACAAAAGCCAACGATATTATTACGCTTTATGCCATATGGGAAGCCGTTCACAACCACACCGCAGGTGATTGGGAAACAGCAAGACCCGCAACCTGCACCGAGAACGGCGAAAGAGTAAAAAAGTGTACTTCTTGCGGCACAGTTGTTGAAAGAGGCACAATTGACGCTCTCGGTCACAAAGAGGGCAGCTGCTGCGTTATTAACAAAGAGTCAACCTGCAACGGCATGGGTGAAAAGGTTTGGTACTGTGACAGATGCGGCATTCCCGTAAAAACCGAGCCTGTCTCGGTAAAGGGACACACCGAGGGCAAGCCGTCGACAAAGCTCCTCCCCACCTGCAAGACAGACGGTATAAGAGTGATTTGCTGTGAAGACTGCGGCGCTCTTTTAAAAGAAGAAAGAATCCCGGCGCTCAATCACACAAGCGGTGATTTTATAACAGAAAAATGCGCAAGCTGCTTTGAGGACGGAATAAAAGTCAAAAAATGCGAAAGATGCGGCATCGTTACGGAAGAGTCGGTTATTCCGAAAACGGAGCATACTCCCGGGCTTTGGCAGATAACAAAAGACTGCACCTGTTCAGAGAGCGGACTGAAACAGCAATCCTGCTCTGTTTGCGGAGCGTTGATAGGTGAACCTGTAATTATTGAAGCTCATGAGCATACGCTCGGAGAATCTGTTACAAACATAAAAGCCACCTGCACCGCAGGCGGAGAAAACGTAATAACCTGCACCGTATGCAAAGCTATTATAAAAACCGAAAAAACCGAAAAGCTCGGTCACGCTGCCGGAATATTCACCACGGTTAAAACCGCTACCTGCTGTGAAAGCGGTCTAAAAGCACAAAAATGTGAAAGTTGCGGAGTCGTTCTAGCCGAAGAAGAAATCCCGGCAAAGGGGCACACCAAAGGCGAGTACTACATCACTACGCAAAAGGCGACCTGCAACGATGCCGGCGAAAAGGTATTTTACTGCAAAGATTGCGGTATTCCGATTGCTACCGAAGCGGTAAGCGCAAAGGGACACAGACCGGGAATTTTTGCAACGGTTCTTGAACCCACCTGCACATCGGAGGGACGCAAAGAACAAAAATGTGAAGATTGCGGAGCTACTTTGGCCGAAGACAAAATTTCGCCCAAAGGCCACCTCGGTGAAGTTTGGACCACAACAATTTCACCGACCTGCACGGGCGCAGGCGAAAAGGTCTGCAAATGCGGCATCTGCTCGGCGGTTTACAAGACCGAAAGAATTGAGCCGCTCGGGCACACTCCCGGAAGCCCCGAGACCTGCTCTGACGATCAAATTTGCATGAGCTGCGGCGTCATCCTTAAACGAGCCGACAAAAGAAACCACACATGGAGCGAATGGACGACTTGCAAAGAGTCAAAATATTTCAGCGAGAGGCAGGAAAAACGTATTTGCACCTCCTGCAATGAGACGGAATACAGATATGTTAAAGGCTCGGCAGAATGTCATAAGCATTTCCCCCACTCCGGCGACGGTTCAAACTGCACAGCCTGCAAAGTTCTTTATAATGTAAATACATTTTTCAGAAAAGTTAATTCATTCCTCTTTGGGTGGATGATAAAACAAATAATGTTCTGATAAAAGCAAAAGACTGTAATTCACAAACGGTAACCGAATGCGGATTACAGTCTTTTTTAGCATTTTTATATAAGGAAATACCGCCGAAGAACAGAAACTTCGGCGGCTTTAATTTATATTACGGGTATAATCAGTGCGCAGCAGTCTGTGACGGTGTCGCCGGATATTCGGTTCTCTTCTTTTATAAGGTCGGTTGTTGTGTTATATTTTCTTGCAATATCCCACACCGTTTCACCGTCGTCGGGGAAATATATGACCATTGACGAGCCGCCGCACTTTTTCTTTGAGTCTTCCTGCACATCCGCCTTTACGAGCACCGACTCTGTGTAAACGGTGAATACGTTTGCGCTCAAAATAAACTCCGCCTTGACCTCTGCTTTGCAGTCGCTGACTGGGCCGACGGTATAACCGCTCATTATAACGCGCGGCTCAAAAAGTACGTCCGAATCCGTCTGCGGGCAAGCCCTCGAATATTCAAATTCAAACTCTCTCTCGCAAAAGGCGGGTTTACCCTCGGAATCTGTGACTATTGCATACACGGGCACAGCGCCCTCTATTCTTAGTCTGCCGCCCGAAGCGCCTTTTTTTATTTTTATATTACCGAACCAAAGTGCGCAGATTTTTTGAGACTCAAGAGACGAAAAATCAAGAGAATTTTTAAACACAAAGCTGTCTTCAATCTGCTCTGCGACATTGAAGAATTTGATTTTTTCATACTCTGCCGACAAATCGCCGCTCACACAATAGGCGTCTGTTACAGCCTCTGCGCTCTTTTGATGATATGCCCTTATTTCTGCATTTATGCAGGCAGAAAAATCAAACATTCTTGCGCTCTCTTCTTCGTCGAACTTTATATTGCACTCAAAGCACATGAGCTTTAAGCATATGTCGGCAATACATTCGTCGCTTATTTCCTCTGCGTCAACGACCTGATTTATCGGAACACTGCTGTCAAACTTAACGGTGCACTCCTCCCCCTGAGACGGGCAGTATATAATTGACAGAGCTGTTTCGCCTTTTAAAAGGATTTTGCCGTTTACGGCTTTGGTTTGCGAGAGTATCGGCACCGCGCTGACGTTTATAATTCTTTCCGCGGGCAAATAATCGGCAGGGAGCGTTACCGTCTCGCTTAAAGAAAACTGCTTGTTTTCGCAAGAGACTATATCCGAAAATTCTATACACTTCTTTTTAATCTGAACCGACGAATCCGAAACGCCGCTTATAAGCTCTTTGCTTTGAAGAGCGCATATTTTAAACGATATGCGAACAGCTCCGTGCACCTCTATTCTTCTGCGGCTGACCGCGCGGCAGTTGACATATTCGGTTTTTGCATCGCAAAACAGCGTGCCGTTCGTATCCGAGCCGAGCTCTGCGTGAGAGGAAAAAGCGTACTCCTGCTCATAAGAGCATATTTTGCCGTTTTCATCCGAATAAATTATTCTGACAAGAGCATTTCCGTCGGCGCAGGCTCTGTCACCAGAAATTTTTGATGACACAATGCACGGTTCGGCAGTGCATTTAAGCACACGAAGTATCTCGGAGCAATAATCCGGCAGGGTGATGTCGCAGTCCACCGCCTGTTCGCAAGAGCCCTCAAATATATTATTTAATATTCCCATGCTGTCAGTCAAACACTCTAAAGCCATAAGTCCTCACCTTTTTAAGTTATTTTCACTGACAATATATGCTCCCGTTTTTTTGATTATTACTCCGGAAATAAAAAAGCGCAGGCATCGTTTGATGTCTGCACGTTTTATTATGCCAAAAATCTTTTTCTGATTTTTTCTTTTGTCTCTTCGGTAATGCCGATTTCTTTAAGATAGCCGTCAACCGAGCCGTATTTTTGATTTATATAATTTAAGAGCGACGCCATATTGTTAGGTTCGCTTAAAAAGTTGGATTCGTCCGTCTCCCACATGGTACTGCCGGATTTATTTTTTTCGCGCTGAATAAACGACACGAGATAGGTGTAAGACACCTGATAATCGGCGATTATATCCTCGGGAGAAACGCCCGCGATATGAAGAAGCAAAGCCGTGAGCATACCCGTTCTGTCTTTGCCGAAAAAGCAGTGATAAAGCACGCAGCCCTCTTTTGCGTCGGCAATGATATTCAGCACCCTGGCGTAGTTTTCTTTATAATTATCTATGCTTATCTCATAAGATTTTTCGAGTGTTCCGTCAAACTCCGCGTCTATTGCGGCGTTTATCTCAAACAGGCAAACATGGTGATAATCAACACTGTCTAAGAATCTGAAGACCGACGGTGTTTCTTCACTCTCCCAATCTCCGCGAAGGTCGATAACAGTTCCGACTCCGTATTTTAAAAGCTCCACAATGTCGTCCTGAGTCGGAGTGAGAGGTATTCCGCATCTGAGAAATCTTTTGAATTTTGTTGTGCCGAACGTGCCGGGATAACCGCCCAAATCGCGGCAATTTACAATATTTTCAAGTGACAGCCTTCTTAATCCTTCCATTTTCAACCTCAACTTTTAAATTTAAACGTAAAATATATCAGCACGGCTGCGCCGAGCAAAATTCGGTAAACTCCGAATGATGAAAACGAGTGTGTTTTGACAAACTTTATAAGGCTTTTTACAACAATCAGCGACACTGCGAACGATACCAAAAAGCCGACAAGCAAAACGGCAATTTCATATGCGCTCATAGAAAAACCGAAATCATAAATCTTCACGGCAGACGCACCGAGCATAACCGGTATAGCCATAAAAAAAGAGAACTCTGCCGCCGCCGTTCTGCCCACGCCCAAAAGAATTGCGCCGAGTATTGTCGCACCCGAACGCGACGTGCCCGGAATAAGCGAGAGCATTTGAAAAACACCTATGAGCAAAGCCGTTTTGCCGTCAATCTCGTCAACAAGTTCATACTTTGCCGCGCAGCTTTTCTTAAAGTTTTCTACTATTATAAATAAAATACCGTAAATAATCAAGGTGAAAGATACGGTTTTGTATGTATAAAAATACGCGTCTATAACATCGTCAAACAAAATGCCGACCACCCCGGCAGGGAGACAACCTGCTATTATGCTTTGCCAAATGTTAAGGGTGTCTTTTCTGAGTTTCACTTTCCCCTCTTCTTTTTTTAAGGGAAAAAGCTTTTTAAAATATGCAGCGGCAACCGCAAGTACGGCGCCGAGCTGTATAACAACCGAGTATACCGAATAAAAATGTGCCGAGACATCTTTAAAGCGCAAAAACTCTTCGGCAATTATCAAATGCCCAGTACTGCTTATCGGAAGCCACTCGGTTATACCCTCAATAACGCCGAAAATAACGGACTTAATAATATCAGACATATAATCAACCCTTTTCTTTAAATCATTAGAATATATGTCTTTAATATATTATTTATTATACCGCTTCTATCGGCATATCTAAAAGCAGGCGGTCATATAAAAGAGAAAGGATGAGGATTTTCCCACCCTTAAATCTCTTTTATTACTGTTTTATAAGTTCTTTCGGAATAAGAGAATAATCGAACATCACTTCAGAGCGGTTATCTCTTATAAGCTCATGCTTTAAAAGCTCACCCGTGGATTTATCGGAGGTGTCTCTGTATATGCGAGACATACGGTAATATTTGTCGTTTTCTTTGACAAATCTGTGGTCTTCCTCGGATATAGAATATTCAAACGGAATATCTTTTTCGCACCTAAGCTCGGCAAAAAGAGTTTCGTCCCTCACTTCGGTCAAAAGCTGAAAGGATTGGTCGGTGTTGTTTTTAAAGCGAAAATCCAAATAATTGTAATTGACAGATGTTCCCGAACTCATGGGCACTCTTTTGCCGTGGTCGGGCGCAAGCGCGTCGGAGTGGTAGTGCACCTCAGTAACATCAAGCGGGCTGTGGAGCGCAAGCAAATGAACGACATTGCCTAAATTGCAAAGTCCGCCGCCTATGCCGGTTATGAGCTTTCCGTTTTCTATTACGCGCCCTTTTTGGTATCCCCTTTTAGATGTTATAGGTCCTATAATCCTCCAAAAAGAAAAAACTTCGCCCGGTCTTATAATCTTGCCGTTCAGCTTTTTGGAAGCAATCAAAATATTCTCTGCCTTTGCATACTGCGTGGCAGGGTCAATATCTTTTCCTTTTTTTATAAGTGCCGATTGGCAGGAATAAACCACGCAGTCAAGCGGTTCCGCATTTTGGGTTTTAAGATAGTTTTCGCGTTTTGATATATTTTTCAGGTGACGTTTTACCACTTCTTTTTTGCCCGAAATCTTATAGCAGGCAGGGCTTATATCGCAAAACAGCATCTCATGTTTTAAAAAGAGCTTAAAATTTTTTAAAAAAGATGATTTCTCCGTCAAGCCGATTCCACCGGGTCTTTTATAATATCTGCCAAAGCGCCAGACAAAAAGCAATGCATATTCCATATATCTGTGCCAGCCGAGCCACTTTTTGCCGTCGCCTATATACTTCACCATTATCGAAGCAATCGAAGCGTTGTATGCGCCGAGTATGTCTTTAAACATACTGTCGCCTATTACAATTACTTCATCTTTTTTTAAACCGAGCATTTTAACCGCTTCGTTATAAGGAGCAGGGTCAGGCTTTTCGGCATTGCAAATATAAAGAGCGCCGATATTTTTGTTAAACCTCGCGGTTCGGCTCTCATCGTTATCTGTAAGCAAAATTACAGCAAATCCGAGCTCGTTCAGCCGCGAAAAAAGCGATTCGGCAGCAAAATCGGCATCGGCACCGTGTGGAACAAGAGTGTTGTCAATATCAAATATAATTCCGCGATAGCCGATGTCAAAAAGCCTTTTATAGTCAATGTCGTAAGCACTGCGGCAGTATTCATAAGGAAAATATTTTTTCAACATATTATTTAACCAAGGCAGCTTCTTTGTTTTCTGCCATATAATCGCACACGGTGTTTATCTGCTCGGCAAAATCTTCGCCGAAGACTTTTTCAAAAAACGCGCCGCCGATAGTAAAAGACCACGGCGAAATCTTTTTAATTTCATCAAGTCTTTCATAAGAATTAACACTGCCCGCAACGCAAACGGGAGCGTCAACTTCATTAACAAAACGCTCTATAAGCTTTGACGCATCTCCGTTATAGCGATAGCCGAGAAGGTCAATTCCGTAAACACCCTTTTCAAGGTATTCTTTTGCCTCGGCAATCATATCGTCTATATCACCGTCAAGAACAGAGGGGCGCTCTGACAGTTTGCCGACAAACGGCAGATATTTTAGATTGTGCGCCTTGCAAAATTCATTCACCGAGTCAAAAAAGACCGTGCCCATAAGATAATCGCATCCGCACTCCGCCGCGACATACGCGCCTGCCAGCGAATTTTTTTCATCGTAGCAAACAACTTCAAGAACGGTTTTTTTGCCGCACTCTTTCATATAAGCAAACAATTTTTTCATTTCGTCGCGCGCAAGAGGTTCTTCTTTAAAGCCCCAATACTCCGCAGATGAATTTTTGCATTTTTCAAAAATCTCATGTGCATTGCAAACGGTCATGTCATTATACGTCAGCATTACGGTGAGTGTCGGTCCGCATTTCATTTTAACACCATTCCCTCTCAAGCTGCACACTCAAACTTTGATAACCCCCGAGCGCGCCGTGTTAGTTTAAACTTTCCACATTTTTAATTCGCGTAATTGTAGCATATTTATATATAAAAGTAAAGAACCTTGTTTTTAAAAGCTTAATTATGTATAAAAAGAAAAAAGGATGAGGAAAAACCTCATCCTTGGTGACCCGGACGGGAATTGAACCCGTGTTACCGCCGTGAAAGGGCGGTGTCTTAACCTCTTGACCACCGGGCCTTGTTGGTAGCGGCAGTGGGATTCGAACCTACGACACTCCGGGTATGAACCGAATGCTCTAGCCAACTGAGCTATGCCGCCATATCGTGCTCAACAAAGCCTGTTCATTATATTACATGAAAGCCTGTTTGTCAATAGTTTTATGCAAAAAAAATTCAAATATTTTCTTGAACGGAGCTGTAAAATGAAACACAAGGCATTTATTTCCGTATTTTTAAGCATACTGATACTTTTGAATTTATCGGCGTGCGGTTTTAAAAATGAGCGTTTTGAAGAATCGGTAGCGGCAAAAGCCGCGAATGTAAAATATGCCGCGCTGACATTTGACGACGGCCCATACACCCCCGTTACAAACAAAATTTTAGACGTACTCGAAAAATACAACTCAAAAGCAACGTTTTTTATTGTGGGCAACCGTGCCGAGCTCTACCCCGAAAGCGTTAAAAGAGCATACAGCCTCGGGTGTGAAATCGGCAACCACACATACAGCCACGCGGACCTTTGCTCAAAATCTCATGCTGTTATAGAAGATGAACTCAGAGGCTGCAGCAACGTCATTTTGAAAATTACGGGAGAAAGAGAATCTCTATTCAGACCCACCGGCGGAAAGAACGACGAATGTTTGAGAAAAGACTCCGGCAGGGCGGTTATTTTGTGGTCGGTAGACACACTTGATTGGTCGCACAAAAACAGCGCAAAAACCGCAAGAGCAGTGCTTGACAACATAGAAGACGGCAGCATTGTGCTGATGCACGACCTTATCCCGTCAACGGGAAAGGCGTGCGAAATAATTATACCGGAGCTTAAAAAGCGCGGCTATGAGCTTGTCACCGTCAGTGAGCTTTTAGAGCTAAACGGCATTACGCCCGAGCAGGGCAAGCGTTATTACAAGGCGAAGTAATGCCGCCTATATTTCTTTCGGTCGATTTTTGACCTGCTCCGAAGTTGCCGGCGGAAAAGCCGATTACAACTATAACTTTGAAAGCATGAGAAATGAAGAACGCATCACTCAGGATTATTTGCATATGCTTGAGCTTGAGGGGCTCAACTGCCGTGAGCGTAGCAAAATTGCCACAAAATTAGTTGCAAACAGACAAACACGCAGAAATTATAAAGACGCGGTTGAAGAGCTTGAACCGATTGTTGAATTTTTTGACGACCCGCAAAACCGTGCCACCATAAACCGTATGTCAGAGCTTCTCGGACAAGTCCGCAAAATAGAAAACTATCATCAAAAAAGATTTTATGTTCCTAAAGTCGTTTCATCTCAAAATATAAAAAACGACCCGAGCCGCGACGATATGGCAAATGCTTCTTAATCGGTTTTTATTTTTTAGCTTTGACCTCTGCCTCGCGCTTCTTAAAAATTTTGGGGAAGCTCGTAAAAATCACGGCAGAGGTAATAATCCCTGCGGCGAAATCGGCAACCCCTTCAGAGAGGTACACGCCTTTAAATCCCATAAAATGAGTAAGCAAAAAGCACAGCGGAATCAGAATTATAACCTTGCGTATAACGGCAAGAGTCAGTGCGGACTTTGCCTGACCGAGCGCGACATTTATGTTTTGCAGCGTCATCTGCACAAAGAACATGACCGAGCCCATCAAAAACAGCGGTGTGTATTTCTTTACGATTTCGGTAACCGCTTCGCTCGCCGAAAACAGATGTGCATAAAGCTCCGGCACGCAAAGCGAAACAGACCATATTGAAACGCAGAATATAAAAGCTATTACCGTAACATATTTTATTCCATTTTTGAGCCGCTCCGCGTCTCCCCTGCCATAGTTATAGCTGACATACGGCTGCATGCCGTAGCCCATGCCGTTAAGCGGCAGAGAAATGAGCTGCAGGGCACTCAGCATAACGGTCAGCGCGGCAGTATAGTCTTTATTGCCGCCGGTAGCGTGATTCAAATTTATGTTGAACACTATTTGTATTGCACACTCGGTTATAGTCATAACAAACGGAGTTATGCCGAGCGAGACAATATTTATAACTCTCGAATAAGTCGGCTTCATTTCTTTAAATTTAAAATGAAACAAGCTTTTCTTTGTGAAGAAAAAAGCGATGATGCAAACGCACGAACACATTTGCGAAAATATTGTCGCAAGCCCCGAGCCGCCCACACCCATATTAAAAGTAAAAATAAACAGCGGGTCAAGCACAATATTTATAACCGTGCCGAGGAGCACCGAGCACATTGCTGTCATAGAATACCCTTGTGTTAAGATAAAGGGATTCAGCCCTTGAGCGAGCATAACAAAGACCGTGCCGCAGGAATATATTTTTAAATATGAAACCGCAAATTCGATTGCGCTCGGAGGGCAGCCAAACAAAGCCACAATTTCTTCTGCAAAAATAAAAGTTATCGCACCGATAAAAATTCCGACAACCAAAATCAGCAAAAATGACGTGTTGAATATGCGATCCGCCTCTTCTTTATCGCCCTCGCCGAGCTTTATGCCCGCACGCGGCGAGCCGCCGAGACCTATCAAGTTTGCTAACGCCTGGATTATAAGCGTTATCGGCAAAACTATTCCGAGAGCCGCCAAAGCATCCATTCCGGAGCCGTCGATTTTCGCGACATACATTCTGTCAACAATATTATATAAAAAAGTGATAAGCTGAGCGATAACGGCAGGAATTATCAGCCGAAAAACGAGCGGAAGTATCCTCCCCTCGCCCAGTTGCTTTGTAATATCCTGTTTTGGCTTTTTAAAAAAATTCATAATAAAACAACCTATGCAGCTTATGTATTGTTGCAACAATTATATCACAATAAAAAGATATACTAAACAAAATCAGCGAATATAAAACAGCCGTCGCACAATATAGAAGTAGAATATTTTAAAGCTGTGTGATATAATCAATTTAAAAAATTAAAATTTATGTGAGGAAGCGTAATGAAAGACGGAAAAGTTCCCAATCCAAACACGGTTCATCCGATTGCCGGATATGAAGAAGAAATCTATATTAAGCCGACAATTACGAATCCAAATATTATTGTCGGAGACTTCACCTATATTGCCGATTCTGAATTTGAAAGCCATGTTTTGCATCTTTATGATTGGAATGATGACAAGCTCATTATCGGAAAGTTCTGTCAGATTGCCGCAGGCGTTGAATTTATTATGAACGGCGCAAACCATCAAATGAACGCTGTTTCTACATTTCCGTTCTATACTTTGGAGGGTTGGGAAATGCTGCCGCCTGCAAAATCAGATATGCCTTTAAAAGGAGATACCGTTATCGGGAACGACGTATGGATAGGTCAAAACGCGGTTATTCTTCCCGGTGTGCATATCGGGGACGGTGCAATTATTGGCGCAAACAGCGTAGTCGGCAGTGATGTTGAACCGTATTCAAAGGTTGTCGGAAATCCGGCAAGAATGACAGAAAAACGTTTTGATGATGAAATGATTGAACTTTTGCTTCGGTTCAAATGGTGGGATAAAAATACCCATGAAATTAACAGTCTCATTCCGATACTCACTTGCAGTGATTTAGAAAAAGTCAAAGTCGAAATTAAAAAGCGATTAAAACAGTAAAACGACCGAAAGCGGAGAACAAACTCTGCTTTCGGTCAAAATTTTGGTCGGAGTGAAGGGACTCGAACCCCCGGCATCCTGC
>ERZ780226.226-NODE-226-length-56017-cov-13.763125_pt1 | contig 56017 bp, 54 predicted proteins | sample MGYA00511165_ERZ780226 | MGnify/ENA primary metagenome ERZ780226 (study PRJEB29588, sample SAMEA2152373) | human gut metagenome | biome: human gut; feature: human-associated habitat; material: faeces | place: Denmark | collected 2008/2010 ...
TTAAACAGAAATAACTGTTTAATTTTCAATTAGATAGAGATTGTATGATGTTTCGATTTGTTGCACGGGTTCGACTATACGGCCTTTTTCGGCAAATCCGATCTGGAACGGGCCAAAGCGATCAGCGGAGGAGTCGATTTTCTGCAAGCTCCCGAACGCGAGGAGCCGAAGAAGCTGTTTATCAAGGAGGCGCTGCTGTTGCGGCAGGCGTTGTCGCTCTGTCAGAGTTTGTTGAACTACGAGCAGCGTCTCGAAGCGGCCTATTTCGAAGCTGTGCGCACGCTGTTGACGCGCATCGAAGGCAAGGGCAAAATGTCGCTGCGCGAAATCAACGCACGGATCAACGAGCTGCTCAAACAGAGCATCAAGAGCGACGGTGTAATCAACCTCTTCTCCGACGTCGAGGAGGAGTTTTCGCTGTTCGATCCGAAATTTCTCGAAGAGATCTCCCGGATGAAGGAGAGAAACTTCGCCGTCGAACTGTTGCGCAAGCTGATTGCCGAATAGGTGCGAATTTATCAACGGACCAATACGGTGCGGGCCGAAAAATTCTCCGAGATTCTGTCCCGTGCCATGAGCAATTACCTCAAAGGGTTGCTGACCAACGAGGAGGTAATTCAGGAGTTGCTGAAAATCGCCCACGAGATCGCCCACGGCAAAGAATCCGACAAAGCGCTCGATCTGAACGACGAAGAGCTGGCATTTTACGATGCGCTGACCAAACCCGAGGCCGTACGCGATTTCTATACGAACGAACAGTTGGTTGCCATTACACGGGAACTGACCGATGCGCTGCGCTGCAACAAGACGATCGACTGGAACCTCAAGGAGAGCGCCCGTGCCGGTATGCGTCGGATCGTGAAACGACTGCTCAGGAAGTATGATTATCCGCCCGAGGGACAGGAAGATGCGTTGAGTACGATCATGAAGCAGTGCGACATGTGGAGTGAAAACAGCTGACGGATTGGCCGTCGGAAAAGCGTGATAACTCCGGTCTGCCGGGGAATCGTTATGTCTTGGATATTCCTCCTTCGGCCTTGCGGCTTCGTTCCGTGAATTTTCTGCTCATCGCTGTTTGCGAACCGTATCCTGTCGGTCTCGGATCGCCTTGCGGATTTGTCGCTGCTCGGCACTCACCCCTGCTGCATGGCCTGTTCGAGCGCGCCTACGATCCGCTCCTTTTCGCTGCTGCCGTCCGTGGAGAGACGCAGAAGCGGCAGGCCGATCTTGACGAGAATACCGTTTTTGCGCCGGTCGCGGGCGACCTGCACCTCGTCGAAGCGGTGGTGGAGCACGCCGTCCACCTCGATCCCCAGAATCGGCGTGTTGTCCATCCGGTTGTAGAGCAGAAAGTCGAGATGCGAGCGGCGGCGGACGAAGAGGCGCTCCTCGTCGGACAGCTCGACGTTCCGTCCGACCAGATCGTACAGCCGGTAGTGTCGGTGGACGCCGATGGCGGAAAACCGATCCTCCTCGGCGAGAATTCCTCCGATGAGCCGTTCGGCGATCCGTTCGGCCGGCGATTCGCGTTTCGCATCGGAGGCGAACCGCATGGCGGCGTACTCCGTATGCTGCCGCTCGATCCAGTCGCAGGTGGCGTCGATCTGGCGCTGATTGTAGATCCGGCCGTTATGGGAGTAGGTTTTCGAGGCGGTTGTCGTCAGGACCGTAAAGGGATAGTCGCCCTTCGGTTCGGTCATGATGAGCAGCTCGTTCCGGTAATATTTCCGGTTGCAGAAGTCGATGATGAGCGGATGGCAGCGGTAATGTTCGCGCAGCAGCGTGACGGGCAGCCGTTCCCCGAAGACCCGTTTGAAGGAGGAGAGGATGTTCTGCCGCACGTAATCGTAAGCGTCGGGCACCCGATGTTTGTCGCGCAGCTCCTCGGCCTTCGCCCTGAGCTGCTCCTCCACGATATGCGGCAGCTGCCGGCTGTCGCCGATGATGATGATATTCCGGCAACAGGCGCAGCAGACGGCCGCCGTGAGGATATCGACCTGCGACGACTCGTCGATGATGACATAGTCGAGCAGGTGCCCCGCGCCGATCGAAGCGCACAGCGAATGGGTCGTACTCAGCACGACCGGATAGCGTTCGACGAAGGTGCGGAAATGCGTCCGGTAGTTCTGCATCGTGAACGGGGGCCGCTCCTCTTGCCGCGCTTCGTTCAGGCGTTCGTATTTGCGGTAGAGCATATCGCGGAACAGCGCTTCCGACACCTTCCCGTATGCTTCGATCAGGCTCTTCGCACGCTGCTCGTCGGACGGTGCCCCGAGCCGGGCGATGCGGGCCGAGAGCTCGGCGATATAGGTTTCGTAGAACTTGCGATCGGCATAGGCGGGCAGCAGCTCCGCATCCGCGAACAGCCGCTTCCCGGGCCACGCGCCGCACCGGAACAGCAGTCCGGCCCGCAAAGCGAGCGACGGCCTTCCGCCCTGCCACCTCTCGGTAACGAGATGCCGGAACGACAGCGCACGCCGGCTGTCGATCGGACGGAAGAAACAGCGGTCGACCCGCCGCATCCGCGCTTCGTCCAGCGGTTGTTCCCACAGCAGATGACGGTACTCGCATTGGGCATAGGAGCGTTTCGTCCGCAGGTCGGCCAGCTCCGCGTTGACGCGGAAAAGCTCGTCTATGGCCGCCGACAGCTCGCCCAGCCGCGTTCGCAGGGCCGTGCGTTCCTCCGCCGGCAACCGCCACGTAGGGTCGGGCATGAAATCCTGCTGTTTGTCCGCGAAAAAGGCCTGCCGTCTGGTCCGGTTTCCCAGTTCGGCCATCAACGCCCCGTACTCGTATTTCGACAGTTTGTCGCGCACGTTGTCCACCGCCGCATTGTTGTTGGACACGACACCGACGGTTTTTCCCTGCATCAGCAGATTGGCGACGATGTTCAGAATCGTCTGCGTTTTTCCCGTGCCGGGAGGTCCCTCTACCACGCTCACCCGATTGCCCAGCGCCCGCTGCACGGCGAGTTTCTGGCTGGCGTTGCAGCCGAAGGGATAGACGAGGGCCACGTTGTCGACATCGCACGCCGCCGTCCGCCCGTTCAGATAGGCATACAGCGCCGTACGGGGATCCTGCGGATCGATGCGCTGCATCGTCTCGGCGAGCAGGGCGGCGATCGAACTTTTCTTCTCCCCTTCGGGAACCTCCTCTGCGGCTTCCGTATCGGTCTCCGACTCCAGAGAGGCTTTGGCTGCGAGAACCTCCGCGAAATAGGAAAGTAGCCGCTCTTTGTCTGCGGGGAGCGGCTGCGCATCGACCGCTTCGATCCGCGACTTCTCGATCGCCGGCGAACGCAAGCCCTCTCCGGCGCCCAGCCGGACATATTTCCCGTAGTCGAACAGCGTATCGTACGGCTCCTGCAACGTTCCGTCCTTGTAGATGCGTACCTGCCGGCGTGTGGCGAGCAGGGGATAACAGACTACATGCTCTTTGCGATAGCGGAATACCCGCGCCGCGCCGTAATCGACATACACATACGCTCCGGCCGGTCGCAGCCCGACGATCTCCGACGTCTTGTCAACGTAGGCGTCGCGCCGCTTGTCGTGTACGAAAATCAGTTGGTCGGTCATCGTTCGGGTCGTTTATCGGGAATTAAAAACCGCTTTACCCTCACAAAGATAGTCATTTTGCCGCGATGGGTAAGAAGATGATAATTGGTCCGGTATTATTCGCATTCGCGCGACCATAGCTCGTAAAGTTCGCGGCTGAGCGCGATGACCTGCTCGGAGAGGGCTTTCAGCTCGCGCGTGCGGCGCTCCAGAAGAAGCACTTGTCGCGGAATCGCCGTATGCGAAAAATGCGTGTTGACGGCCCGTACGATCTGGTTATAGTTGTTGCCCACGCGCTGTATCTGCTCGTAAAACTGATTCAGACGGGTCACATATCGGCCCAAGGTCGGGTCGATACGCACCACGCGAAACTCTTCGGCGAAGATTCTTTTGACGATAAACCGGCTGCGGTTGTGTTCCAGTCCAGCCTCCGCAAGCATCCGGCAGAAACGGATATTTTGCTGCTCATCGAGCCGGAACGAGTACTTGTAACTGGCTTTTCTCTCTTTGTGCTGTTCTTCCATATGTCAAGGTTTAAGGGGGCGCGACTCGGGAGCGGCACCCGGCCTCGCAGAGAAGGACCTTTGTCGGACAAACACCGGTTTGTCGGACAAAGGTACACCTTGCTACCGTCCGGCGACGGTAAATGCGTCGAGACGACGCAGGGTACGACCGATGGTTCGAACCCCTCGGCCCGCGGTGCTTCCCGGGCTGCAATATTACAACGCTTTTCGTCTGATAACAAGTCGTTTGATCGGCCTGGAACGGCCTCCATGCGACATACGTCGAAAGCATCCGAAGGGATACTATCTTCGCTTCGCGAGATGAATGACAGCACCTCCTGCTATCATGCGATGACAGCTGTCTGTCACGGATGTACTGCTATCGATGAAGTACTGCTATCATGGACGTATATCCATCATAGCTCCGATTCATTGCACGAAGTAATTCATTCACTGACTTCATTCCGTCACGGACGCAAGTCATTCACGATACGCATCAAACTTCGTTTTGCCGATTATCTCCGTAACGACCAAAGCGAGCGGCCCGATAAGGGCCGCTCGCTCCGTTACCGTGCCGTCGGAGTCGGTATGCAGCCGGCTTCGTGCTCAACGGCGGGGTAATCTTCTTTTCCTCGTGTCGATCCGTCCGAGACCTCGACGACCTGTTATTCGGCCGAAGCCGCCGACGCCAGCCGCTCGCCGAAAGCCTCCATCGCGCGGCCGATGACCGTCTCGGAGAATTTGGCGTAGTGGCGCGTCATGTTGGTGTTCGAGTGCCCGAGAATCTTGGCCAGCACGTCGATCGGCATTCCGTATTCGACGGCCATGCAGGCGAAGGTGTGGCGGGCCACATGGGTGGTCAGCACCTTGTCGATGCCGCACACGGCCGCGATCTCCTTCATGTAGGCATTCATCTTCTGGTTGCTCGGCGTGGGAAGCACGCGCCCGCGAGCGAGGCACGCCTCGTCCCGCTCGTAGCGGCGCAGGATTTCGAGCGAGGCCGGAAGCAGCGGGATGCGGCTCATGACGGAGGTCTTTTCGCGCGGCTTGTGGATCCACCACCGCCCCTCGTCGTCCTGCGAGAGGTGCTCGCGCCGCAGGTGGTCGGCGTCGGCGAAGGCCAGCCCCGTCAGGCAGCAGAAGACGAAGACGTCGCGGATGCGGGCCAGCCGGTGGTCGAGCTCCTTGCGGGTCAGCAGTTCCAGTTCATGCGCCGTAAGGTGCTCTTTGGCCTGCACCTCGTCCTCTTTGAGTTTATAGTAGCGGAACGGATTTTTCGTGATCCACTCGTTGCGCAGGCAGTAGAGGACGAAGTTGCGCAGACAGTCCATGACGGCGACCGCCCCGTTGTGGCGGCAGCGGTGGGCGGTTTGCAGGAAGAGGTTGAAGCCGTCCAGAAACTCGTAGTTCATCCGCTCGACGGGAATGTCCTCGGCCTTGCCGCGCTGGGCGAGGTACTGTTTCAGGTAGCGCAGCAGCCGTTCGTACTTGTCGGCCGTGCGCTGCGTGATGCGCACGCCCACCTCGCCCTGCCGCCGCTTCGCGTAGTCGGCGAGGCCTGCGATGAGCATCATCGTGTTGCAGGTCGGGTTGAGGTAGCGCTGCTTGATCTGCGCCGCATTGGCCGCATAGCCCTCGGCCAGCAGCTTGGTGCGGATGTCGATGATTTTGACGCGGAAATCGTTCAGTCGCTCGTTGACCTGAATGGCCAGCTTGTTCGTTCCCATCGCGCGCTCCTTGTGCTGGTTCCACGTTTCGGGATTGCTGTCGCACTGAGTGTAGACCTCTTGCCGGAGCCCTCCGGTCGTAATGCGTGCGAAGATGGGCGCCAATCCGTTTTTCTTCGGTCGTCCTTTCCGCATCAAGAAAAGAATGGCAAATGTCTCTTGTCTCATGACGTTGAAATTTTTTGGTTAACAAAACGTCCGCAAGAGAGAATTATTACGACGTAAAACGCAGCGAAACAGTGCATTGCAAACGTACTCGGGAGCAAATTCCGTCGCGCAGCCCGTTTTTCGCCTCCGCTCCCTTTCGTGCTCCCGCGAGTTTGCTGCGAAATGCTTTCGGCTTCCGGTTCAGAGAATTTGCCGACACCTTTGCAAAACGATGATATACAATCAATTTGCACTTGTTTGCACCGAACGGGCAACGAAAAAGGAGCCCTTCGAAAAGGCTCCTTTGTGCGGATAAAGGGACTCGAACCCCCACGCCCTAAGGCATCAGATCCTAAGTCTGACGTGGCTACCAATTACACCATATCCGCAAATATCCGAACAGGAACTGCAAAAGCCGGGTGTAAAACCGGATTTAGGCGGTGCGTGAAACGCGTCCTGTCCTTTGCAAAGCTACCGGAAAACGAGCGCAATCGTGCGGGATTGTCCGCAAAGATTACCGGATCGGTTCCTGTCCTTTGCAAGGATAAGGAAAGCAAGCGACAAGCCAAACAAATTCGAGCTTGCCCGAGCCGCCTCTTATCTGTTGGCAAAGATAACTAAAAAACCTTTTTCTCGAATGGATGCCGGGCGATTTTGCCGATTTTTGGTTACTTTTGCAAACTATTTCAATCGATTATGCCGTATAAACTGACACTGGTTCTTACTCCGAAGCAGGCTGCCGACGTAAAATACTATACTGAACAGGCGGCTCGCCGTGCGGGTGTCGCGGAGCAGGATGTGGCTTTGGTGCGGGTCGTCGGACGGTCGATCGATGCCCGGCAGCGGCAGCCCAAAGTGAATCTTACGCTCGAAGTTTATGCCGATTGCGAACCGCAGCCCGCACCTGTGCATTTCGACTATCCGTCGGTTGCGGGGCGTACGGAGGTCGTGATCGTCGGTTCGGGCCCTGCGGGGTTGTTTACGGCTCTGCGGCTGATCGAACGGGGGTATCGCCCGGTGATTCTGGAACGGGGACGCGATGTGTCGGCCCGCAAGCGGGACATCGCGCAGATCAACCGCAACGGTGCGGTCGATCCCGATTCGAACTATGCTTTCGGCGAGGGCGGAGCCGGAACATTCTCCGACGGCAAACTTTTCACCCGCAGCAAGAAGCGGGGCGACTACAACAAGGCGCTGCAAACGCTGGTTTTTCACGGCGCCACGCCCGAAATTCTTTACGAATCCCATCCCCATATCGGAACGGATAAACTGCCGAGGGTGATCTCCAATATCCGGCGGACGATTCTCGAAGCCGGCGGATCGTTCGTTTTCGATGCGCGGGTTACCGATGTCGAATTGCACGACGATCGCGTAAAAGGGGTGTGGGTCGGAGATACCCTTTATGAAGGAGCGGCTGTGGTTCTTGCTACGGGACATTCGGCCCGGGATATTTACGAGTTGCTGCACCGGCGGGGCGTGCGTCTGGAAGCCAAGCCTTTTGCGATGGGCGTGCGGATCGAACATCCGCAGGCGCTTATCGACTCGATACAGTACCACTGCGAGTCGCGGGGAGAGTATCTGCCTGCGGCCTCCTATTCGTTGGTCAGCCAGGAGGGTGGGCGTGGCGTCTATTCGTTCTGTATGTGCCCCGGGGGATTCATCGTTCCGGCGATGACCGATGCGGCCGAATCGGTGGTGAACGGTATGTCGCCCAGCGGCCGGAACTCCGTTTTCGCCAATTCCGGTTTGGTGACCGAGGTGCGGCTTGCGGATTTCGAGCATCTGCGGGCAGAGTGGGGCGAGCTGGCCGGGCTGAAATTCCAGCAGCAGTTCGAGCGGCTGGCCCGGCAATACGGCGGCGAGCATCAGATCGCTCCGGCCCAGCGTGTCGCCGATTTCGTGGCGGGACGTGCGAGCGGTTCGCTGCCCCGGACCTCGTATATACCGGGCGTTGTGCCTTCCCGGCTGGATAAGTGGATGCCCGGATTTATCGCCTCTTCCCTGCGGGCGGGTATCGCCACTTTCGGGCGGCGGATGCGGGGATTCCTGACCAATGAAGCGTTGGTCGTGGGCGTCGAGTCCCGCACCTCGACCCCCGTGCGCATTCCGCGTGATGCGCAGACGCTGATGCACCCCGAGGTCGCCGGGCTTTTCCCTGCGGGCGAAGGGGCCGGGTATGCCGGCGGAATCATTTCTGCGGCGCTCGACGGCGAGCGTATCGCCGATGCCGTTGTAAATTACTTGAAAAAATAGCGTATGGATAAGAAGGAAGTGGTGGTCGTCGTTCCTGTTTACCGGCCGGAATTGACCGTCTGGGAACGGGCGTCGTTGAGGCAGACTGTTGGGGTGTTACAGGAAAATTATCCGGTCGAACTCTTGGTTCCCTGCGGTATGGATTGCTCGGCGATCCGGCGTGAGTTCTCCGGACTGCCGGTTCGGGAGGTGTCGGACGAATGGCTGGGCCGCAAGAACGGGATTGCGGGATACAACCGGATGATGCTTTCGGCCGGATTCTACGAGTTGTTCCGCGATTACGAATATCTCCTGATCTGCCATACCGACGCCTGGATTTTCCGGGACGAACTCGCCGACTGGTGCCGTAGGGGATACGACTGTGTGGCCGCTCCCTGGGTCCGCCGCAAAGTGTATGATCTGCCGATTCTGAAGCAATACCTGCGGTGGAGGCTTCGCCGTGCAGAGCGGGCGGGCCGGATGATCCGGCAGTCGCTCTACGGGAAGATCGGAAACGGAGGTCTTTCGCTTCGCCGCGTGGAGAGTTTTCGGGCCGCGTGCGAAAAATACGGCGACGAGATCGAGCGGTTTTGTTCGATGGGCAACCACCTGGGCAACGAGGATGTTTTCTGGGCCGTCGTTCCCGAAGGGTTTCGTTATCCTTCGCAGGAGGAGGCGCTGCGGTTCGCGTTCGACACCAATCCCCGCTATTGCTACCGTTTGTGCGGCAGTCGCCTGCCGATGGGGTGCCATAGCTGGTCGAAGCCCCGGATGTGGCGCTTCTGGCAGCAGATTATTCCGCTGCCCGACGCGGCGAGCGGCGCCGCAGCGGATAAGTGATCCAGTACGCCAGAGTATTGACCGTCGTATGGAAAAGGTGCTTGCCCAGCCCTTTTCGCTTCTGGTCATTGACCATCAGAACGGTTTTGTAGCAAATCTTCAGCCGGTTGTGCCGGACCCATACCGAGAGCAACCGTTCGCTCAAATACCCCATCACGCGTCCCTGCACGGGGTCGTCCTGAATCTCGATCCGCCGCTCCACCTCGAACAGAATATCGAACAGCCATGCCGAGTAAGCCTCGAACCGCTCGCGCGGCAGGACGAACATGTTGAAATGCGAGAGGCGGTTGTTGCGGAAGAACACCCGGTCGAAATCCGGCAGGTAGGCCGGATATTTTTCTGCGATCACCTGCCGTGCGGTCAGCAGGTCGCTTTCGATGTGGCACTTGCAATAATCCGTGTAGAGGTTGTAGGGATAGATCTTCGGCCGGGCCATGACGATATCGCAGCGGCTGAAAAGGCGGTCGAAGTCGGGGACCGGATGCGATGCCGAGAAGAAGGCTTCCGAGCGAACCGTCCGCAGCGAGCAGGCCGAACCGCCCTCGAAGTCGAAATAGCGGCGATAGTGGTTCAACCCGATGTAGTCTGCGTCGTGCAGGTTTTTCCAGGCCCAGTAGTGGGCCGTGAGTTCGCAGTAGTGGCGGTTGCGGTCGCTGATGTTGTCGCCCGTGTCGTCGCCGACGGCGAACGGAAGTTCCGTTTGCGAAATGGCCCGTCCGACCTGAACGGGCTGGTAGGGCGGGGTTTTGAGGCATGCGTCCTGCTTGTGGGCGCAGACCAGGATGACGGTTTTGCTCATTTTTCTAAAGGGTAAGTTTGAGAGCGCTTTCGATCACTTTGTCCATGTCGTAGTAGCGGTATTCTCCGAGTCGGCCGCCGAAGATGACTTTCCGGTCCCGGTCGGCCAACGCCTTGTAGCTTTCGTAAAGTTTCGTGTTGCGCTGGTCATTGACGGGGTAGTAGGGCTCGGCTCCATGTTCGTACGGGGCCGGGTATTCCCGGGTAATGATCGTGCGGGGCTGATCGCCGCCCGGTTCGAAATGCTTGTGTTCGATGATCCGGGTGTAGGGAATTTCGCGCTCGGTGAAATTCATTACGGCGACGCCCTGATAGTTGGGGGTGTCGAGCGTTTCGTGTTCGAAGCGCAGCGAGCGGTACTCCAGCTCTCCGAGTCTAAAATCGTAGTATTCGTCGATGCGGCCCGTGAAAACGATGCGGTCGCAGAGGCTTTCCCAGTGCGTGCGGTCGGCGAAGAAATCGGTGTCGCAGCGCACCTCGACGCCTGCGAGCAATCCGTCCACGAGTTTGTTGTAGCCGCCGATGGGGATACCCTGCCAGCGGTCGTTGAAGTAGTTGTTGTCGAAGGTGAAGCGCACCGGCAGGCGTTTGATGATGAATGCCGGCAGTTGGGTGGCGTCGCGTCCCCACTGTTTTTCGGTGTAACCTTTCACGAGCCGTTCGTAGATGTCGATGCCGACCAGCGAGATGGCCTGTTCTTCGAGGTTCCGGGGCTCCGAAATGCCTGCTTCGTGACGCTGACGGTCGATCATCTCCGCTGCCTGGGCGGGCGTGGTAACGCCCCACATGGCGTAAAAAGTGTTCATGTTGAAAGGCAGGTTGTAGAGCTTGCCCTTGTAGTTGGCCACCGGGGAGTTGATGTAGTTGTTGAATTCGACGAAGCGGTTCACGAACTCCCACACTTCGCGGTTGGAGGTGTGGAAGATGTGGGCGCCGTATTTGTGGACGCGGATGCCTTCGCGCTCCTCGCAGTAAGCGTTTCCGCCCGTGTGGGGCCGTCGGTCGATGACCAGCGCTTTCTTACCGGACCGTGCGGCCCGGTAAGCTGCGACTGCGCCGAAAAGTCCGGCTCCGACGATCAGGTAATCGTATTTCGACATGATGCAGCGGGTTTATATGTGAATCAATCGGGTGAGGCGTCGAAGCAGCCTGCCGGAGAGAGCTCCGAGGGCGAAGACCCACCGGCTGCGGGCTGCGACTTTCCGATCCCGGCGGTCGGTGAGAAACGCGGGGTCGAAGGTCGAAAGATACTCTTTGCGGGCATTGCGGGCCGCTTTCGCGGCAATATGCAGCTCCTCGTTCGTTTTCGACGCCGCGACCGCTTCGCAGCATTGTTGTAACCGGATGCGGGCTGCGACATAACGCCCTTCCGGGGTAGGTGCGGCCTGTAGGAAAAGGTCGTGTAGCTGGCGGGAAACACGGAGAATCAGCTCCGTCGGCTTGCGTTTTTTGGAGAGGCCGCTGCCGAGGACTCGGTAGTGGTAGGGCGTTTTTTCGTTGATGACGATGCGCGAAACGTGGGGAATGTATTGCAGGAGGAAGATTTCGTCTTCCCGGTGCGAGAGCCCCTCGATGAAGCGGAGCCCGTTCTCGTCGATGATCCGTTTGACCAGCAATTTATTGACGGTGAATCCCAGCATGTCGTGCCGCCGCAGGGCGACGATGGCTTCCGTGCAGGCTTGGCCCTGTACGTCCATGGCAGGCGCTGTCAGCCGCCGGTCCGATTTGCCTTCCCGGTGTTGCAGGATGCCTGTCACGGGCAGCGTATGTTCGTCCATGCCTGCTTCGACGAATTGTTGCAGGTAGTCTGCATCGACCCAGTCGTCGGGATCGCAGAAGGTCAGGTATTCGCCCCGGGCGTGTTCGATACCCGCGTTGCGGGCCGTGCTCAATCCTCCGTTGGGTTTGTGGACGACCCGGATCCGGGAGTGTTCCCTGGCATAGCGGTCGCAGATTTCGCCCGAGGAGTCCTTGCTGCCGTCGTCGATGAGCAGGATTTCGTAATCCTGGAAACTTTGCTGCAACAGGCGGTCCAGGCTGGTGCACAAGTAGGCTTCCATGTTGTAAATCGGAACGATGACGGTGATGAGCATTTGTGTCGGGGTAAAGGTTAAACCTTACAAAAATAACTCTTTTTTCCCATTTCCGGTGCAATTTGCATCCGGAAATGGGAAGTATCGCTCCAATGCGGTATTTTTAGAGGGCTGTCCGGTCGTTGCCGGATCGATTCCCGGCGAATTTAGCGGGAGAAACTGCGGGGAAGATCTTTGAATACCTTGTGCCAGAACATTATCATCCGGGGATGACGGTAGCGCTCCCGCCAGGCGAGGCGGACCGAGAGATAGGGCTCCTCGTTCCAGTGGCTGCCGGCGGCTTTGCGGATCCGCAGCAGGTGTTTGCCCGCGATCGAGAGGCGGCAGATCAGGGGCGGGTCTATGAGTCGGAAGGTTTCTTCGAGGATGCGGAGCGTTTCGATGTGCTTGCGTCCCGTGACGATCGATTCTGCGGTGGTGTTGCTGTCATGTACCCGGTAGTAGTTGAGGGGTTCGGCAAGATAGACGACATTTCCCCCCCCCCGATACGATCTGTATCCAGAACAGCCAGTCGCCGCAATAACGGTATTGGGTGTAATTGTCGTCCGCAGGGAGCGCACTGCGCCGCACCAGTGCCATTCCTGCGTTGTAGATGGTGTTCCTCGGGCAGAGAAAACGGTAGAGGAAGAAACGGCTGCCGAATCGGATCTGTTTGTGTTTGGGATATTTGACGGGCGCCTCCTCCCGTATGGTCCGGGAGTGGGAATCGACGATATAGCTGCTGGTGAAAACTATGCTGCAATCCGGACGGGTGTCGAGAATCCGGACGCACCGTTCCAGAAAACAGGGAGAGGAAAAGTCGTCGCTTTCGGCGATCCACACGTAATCGCCCGTGGCTTTCGACAACCCCTTTTTCCACTGTTTGAAAGGTGATCCGCTGTTCCGTTCATTATAGAAAATGCCGGAAACTTTGGGGTGATTGCGGTATCGTTCGAGAATTTCACGGCTGCCGTCTGTCGAACAATCGTCGAGCAGAATCAGTTCGAAGTCCTGAAACGTTTGTTGCAGAATACTTTCGATACGCTGCTCGAGATAGGGAGCATGACAGTAGTTGGGAACAATGACCGAAACGGTGGGCATGCGAAAAATATATTATGTATTTAATCCGCTTGCAAAGATAGCGGTTTGAACTGAAATATTGCTTGTGCAGGTCATTAATCTTAAATTTATGATTTTTGCCGATCGGATTTCGGAATGTTTTTAATTTCGGCGACTTTTGGGCAGGAGTTGTGGGCGAAGGACGGCAAGGATCGTTTTTTCCTTTGTCGGGAGCCGTTGTCTTGCGTCGAGATAAACGATTTTCGCATTGCTCCGTTGCGCATCCGGCTCGAATCGGATTCCGGCTTTTGTGCCGGAGCCGTGGAGTGCAAAATAAAAAGTGACCTGTTACAGTTGTTTTCGGTAGTGGATAGGGAATTGATTTCGCTTCGCCTGTCTTCAAACGTCACGACTCGGCGGCTCGAACGGAGTTCGTCCGGGTCTCGCTGCTCCGTTTGTTCGAATGGGGTTCTCCTCCCCTTGTCCCGTTGCTCCGGAGAGTCAGTAATAAAAAAAGCGACTATTACAGTCGCTCTTGGTAGTGGATAGGGGATTCGAACCCCTATGTCGTGCGTGAGAGGCACGTATCCTAACCCTTAGATGAATCCACCGTTGAAATTTGGTGTTGCAAAGGTAATACGATGTTTTGAATTTACAAATTTTTTTTCGTGAAAACTGTTGTTTTTTTCTCGGGCCGTTTGTTCGTCCGTCTTTTTATGTACATTTGTAGAAGATAGGATGTACTTGGGCATAACCCGATTATATGCGGTTCTGCATGGGACATTCGTTATATCTTGTTTAGAAAAAATTTCGGATTCGTATGAAACGTGTGATTCTCCTTTTTCTTGTTTTTGCCGGATTGACTTTCGGATCGTGCCGCCGGCAGACCGTGATGCCGCAATTCGATATCGTGGTGACGGATACCGTAGCGGTACGCGGCGGAATACCCTGTCGCTTCCAGTATGCCTTTACCTCGATCGCCAATGCCGACGAAGCTCCGGCATTGCAGGCGATCCAGGAATCCAATATGCTCTATTTCTTCGGACTGGAGCATTTCCAGGGCGGGGTGCAGGAGGCTGTCGATTGGTCTATCGGGCAGTTCATGGACGAGTATATCGGTACCCTGGATGAGTCGGTACCCCAGTGGGAAACCGAAATGGAGATGGCGGTCGAGTCCGAGGCCCGTGTGGTGGATACGTTGCTGGTCTATACGATTTCGAGTTCGAACTATACGGGCGGTGCGCACGGTATGTACAGCATCAATTGCCATAATTATTCCATTGCGGGTGGTTATGAGCTGGCTTTGTCCGACTTGTTCGATGCGGCACGACAGGAGGCTTTGATCGGGTTGATCCGCAACAAGCTTTACGAACAGTTCGGTGTCACGGGGGACGAAGGTCTGGTGGCGCAGGGATTTTTTCCCGAATACATTTCCACGACCGAGAATTTCGAAGTGACCGAGGACGGCATTACGTTTTACTATAATCCTTACGACATCGGATGCTATGCCCTGGGCGGTGTCGAGGTGCATATCACGCGCGAGGAGATGCAGGGGTTGTGACAGGATGTGGGCGTGCGGCTCTCCGGCGGTAGTCGTCGGATGAAACCGGTATAAAAAATGGAGGCGACAAGATATCTTGTCGCCTCCTCCCATCAAAAATTAACCCTAAAATTATCCCTTTCCAAGAATGTCCGAAAGATAGCAATCGAGATAATACAGATCTGCATCGTCGCCGATCACTTCGTTCTTCATCAGTTCTTCGTCGGAGATAGACCTTGATGTATCCGTTTTGTCGTTTTCAATCATAGGAGGCCCTTTTAGTATTTCTTCTTTCGTTACATTAAAGAAACGGTGGCCTCCGGGCTTTATTGCATACGGATTAAGATAAAATAAGTTCTTTTTCCCTAATCATGCGCCGCAGGTTGATAAGTGCATAGCGCATGCGTCCCAGCGCTGTGTTGATGCTTACGCCGGTTTGCTCGGCGATCTCCTTGAAACTCATACCGGAGTAGTAGCGCATCATCACCACCTCGCGCTGCTCCTCCGGAAGCAGTTCGATCAGGTTGCGCACGTCGCTTTCGATTTGCGAGGAGATCAATTCATCTTCGATCGTCTTTTCCGCGAAACGCAGCGATCCCAGTACGTTGTAGCCGCTTTCGCTTTCATTGACCTGCTTGTTCTGCTTGCAGGCGCGGAAGTGGTCGATCACCTGGTTGTGCGCGATACGCAGAACCCACGAAAGGAACTTGCCGTTGTCGGTGTAGCGGCCTTCGTCGATGACGCGTATGACTTTGATGAATGTTTCCTGGAAGATGTCGTCCGCTACGTCGTTGTCCTTGACCATCATGTAAATATAGTCCCGAACCCGACGCTTGTGGCGCTCGATCAATTTGGAAATGGCACTCTGATCACCCGAACGATAATTATTAAGCAAGTGCTGGTCGCTTAATACTTGAATGTTCATACTCTTTTCTCCTGAATTAGTTATTAAGAGTAGAATGTTTCGATAGGCAATCTTTTAAGTTGTTAAGTTTCTGTTTTTTGATGCGCCGGATACCCGTTTCGACATCTTTTGTGTCGGAAAGGTAGAAATAATTATCCCAAAAAACAAACTTTTTAGATTTCTATTTTTCCGGCAGGGTATCGATGAATTAACAATAACTATGCCAAAAATAAAATCTATCAGATATTTTTATCTTTCTCCGAGTCCGAAGATGAAAGTTTTTCAGTTTCGATCGGTTCTACATGAATGGAAATGAGCGTATTGGGGCCGAATCGCTCTTTGAGCCGGCGTTCGATATCGACGGTCAGTTGATGGGAGCGGAGCACGCTCATCCGAGGATCGACGCGGATATGGGCTTCGATGGCGACGGTGGCTCCGATACGGCGTGTGCGCAGATGGTGCGGTTCGGTCACCTCCTTCGAGTGAGTCAGGATGTTCAGTATCTCCTGCTCGGTTGCGGCGGGAAGGGCATGTTCGAGCAGTTCTCCGAGGCCGCTTCGCAGCAGGTCGAACGCGATCTTGAAGATGAAGACCGAAACGACGAGGGCCGCCAGCGGATCGGCGATGCGCCACTTGTCGCCCAGAAAATAGGCGAGCCCGATACCTGTCATGGTGCCGATCGACGAAAGTGCGTCGCTGCGGTGGTGCCAGGCGTTGGCTACGACGCTCGGACTGTCCGTCTGACGTCCCACACGAACGGTATAGCGATACAGGACCTCTTTGGCGACGATCGAAATTGCGGCGGCGATCAGGGCGATCGCGCCCGGTCGTCCGATTATTTCTCCGGTCAATACCAGACGGATATTGCGGATGCTGTCGGCCAGAATGCCTCCGCCGACGGCGATCAGGGCCAGGCTGATGAGGATGGAGGCCAGGGTTTCGTACTTGCCGTGTCCGTAGTTGTGGCCGGCGTCTTCGGGTTTGGAGGAGATCCGGGCGAAGATCAGCACGATGACATCGGTCGCCAGGTCCGATATCGAGTGCACGGCATCGGCGATCATGGCTCCGCTTCGGCCGAGGATGCCGGCCGCGAGTTTCAGGAGGGAGAGGGCGATATTGACGACCATTCCGATCCAGGTTACCCGGTAAATTTTTCGGGTGCGTTCCGTGGGTTGATTCATGTCCGGTTGCTGTTTGCTCCGGGCGGTGTCGTACCCGGATGTAGGTTATCCTTGCATTTTCCGCTCCACGACAGGATGTCGAGCCGGATAATCTCTGTCCGGTGGAAAGACTTTTCGACATATTGCCTGCCGATTGTCTTATACTCCGGGGAATATTTGCCGATCAAATGGTCCAGGGCCCTCCGACGCTCCTCCGCTGTGAGCCCCGTGCGGGCCCGGCAGTCGAGCAGGATGCTTTCGTAGAAGGTCGTAAACCGCGCGGGCAGCACCTGCGTTTTGCCGACGATGCAGAAAGTGACGCGGTCGCACTCCCGGAGGCAGTGCAGCTTGCGTCCTTCGGGGGCGCAGTGGATGTAGATCGCGTCGGCTTCGTCCCAGACATAGTTCAGGGGCACTCCGTAGCCGCCGCCTTCGGGACGCTGCATGCAGAGTATGCCGTATTCGCCCCGCCGCAACAGCTCCGTCGCCTCCGGTTGGTCGAGCAGGCGGTCCTGCCGGCGGATTGAATCGTTCTGATAGTTCATGACCTGTTTCCTGCAAAAACGAAGACGGACACTTCTCTGAATGGCATCCGTCTTCGTTGTGATGATTCGGTATCGACAGCGGTTTAGTAGCTGCGGGCGAAAAGTACGCGGCGGTGCGACGGTTTGCCGCTGAATACGCATTTGCCCTCCTCCTCGACCGCATCCATCGGGATACAGCGGATCGTGGCTTTCGTAGCGTCCTTGATCGCCACTTCGGTTTCGACCGTCCCGTCCCAGTGGGCCGAGATGAAGCCGCCCTTGTTCTCCAGCACATCGACGAATTCGTCCCACGTGTCCACTTTGGTAATCATCGAATTGCGGTAGTCGAGCGCCTTGCGGAAAATATTCTGCTGGATTTCGTCCATCAGGGCCGCCACCCGGTCGGTAAGTCCCGCCTGGGGGATGGTTTCCTTTTCGAGCGTATCGCGCCGGACCAGTTCGATCGTGCCGTTCTCCAGGTCGCGGGGGCCGAGAGCCAGACGCACGGGGACGCCCTTGAGCTCGTATTCGGCGAACTTGAAGCCCGAGCGGACGTTGTCGCGGTCGTCGATCTTCACGGAGAGTCCCTTCGACTTGAGCTCTTCGGCGATGGTGCGAAGACGTTCTACGATCTGCCGCATCTGCTCCTCTCCTTTATAAATAGGTATCAGGACGACCTGAATCGGGGCGAGTTTCGGAGGCAGCACCAGGCCGTTGTTATCCGAGTGAGCCATGATGAGCGCTCCCATCAGACGGGTCGAAACACCCCAGGAAGTGGCCCATACGTATTCGAGTTTGCCCTCCTTGTTGATGTATTGTACGTCGAATGCCTTGGCGAAGTTCTGGCCCAGGAAGTGCGACGTGCCGCTCTGGAGGGCCTTGCCGTCCTGCATCAGCGCTTCGATCGTGAGGGTATCGACCGCACCGGCGAACCGTTCGTTCGGCGATTTGTGACCGACGATTACCGGTACGCCCATCCACTCCTCGACGAATTTTTGGTAAACGTGGATCATCCGGGTAGCCTCCTCGATGGCCTCCTCCTTCGTGGCATGGGCCGTGTGGCCCTCCTGCCAGAGAAATTCCGCCGTGCGCAGGAACAGGCGGGTGCGCATCTCCCAGCGTACGACGTTCGCCCACTGGTTGCAGAGGATCGGCAGGTCGCGGTAGGACTGGATCCAGCCCTTGTAAGTGTTCCAGATGATCGTTTCCGAGGTGGGACGGACGATCAGCTCCTCTTCGAGTTTGGCATCGGGATCGACCACGACGCCCTTGTCCTCGGGATCGTTTTTCAGGCGGTAGTGGGTGACCACGGCGCACTCCTTGGCAAAGCCTTCCACGTGGTCGGCCTCTTTCGAGAAGAACGACTTGGGGATGAAGAGCGGGAAATAGGCGTTCTGGTGCCCCGTGTCCTTGAACATCTTGTCCAGGGCTGCCTGCATTTTCTCCCAGATGGCATAGCCGTAAGGCTTGATTACCATGCAGCCGCGTACGGCCGAATTTTCGGCCAGACCAGCCTTGACCACCAGGTCGTTGTACCATTGCGAGTAGTTGTCCTCGGCTTTGGTTACGTCTTTAAGTTCCTTTGCCATATCTTATTTATTTTTTAACTTCCGGGAATCGTGTCGCCGGCTTCGAAGCCGGCGTATGTCGGTTAGTCGGCAAAATTAACGATTTATGCAGAAATTCGCAACTGCGCTCCGATAAATCTTGAATTTACCCGCTGCGAGGGGCCGCTTTGCCCTGTCGGTCGAAGGTGCCGATGGCTCGCTTTGCGTTTTTGAAGTCGGTGCGTTTTCTTCTCTGGCCCGAAATCCGGTCTGTCCCGGATAAAAAACGACAGGACTTCCGGTACGGGAGGTCCTGTCGTTGCGATATGTCGTGTGGATCTAAAAGCGGAAACTGAGGCTCAGGGCCGCGAAGTGGCGCTTGAGTTTGGTATTGTAGATGCCGCTGTCGTTTATGCCGCTCGGAGATTCGAAGTAATAGAGGTTGTAGTCCGTCTGCTCGGTCGAGGAATAGTTGTAGGCCAGGTCCAGTGCAACGCCCGGAGAGAGTAAAAATCCCAAGCCGGCCGAATAGTAGAGCATCTGCTTGGTCATGGGGGCCGCTGAAACTTGCTCTTCGTCCTGCAGCATGGACCCCATGTAGCCGAAACCGCCCCGGATCGCCAGGAACGGCAGCGGTTTGAACTCCGCGCCTATGCGGACGATATTGGCGCCTTTGTACCAGGAGCGGAACGTGTCGTTATAGATTTCGTTATCGCCGCCCGCGGGATTGTTTTTCATCCGCATCCCGTTGTACCAGTCGCGCTCGTAATCCACGGAGATCAGACCCCGGTTGCCGAAGGCGTAGGAGATGCCGAACATCAGGCGGGCCGGCGTGGTGAACTCCCAGTTGTAACCGCCCGTATCTTCCAGTACGGGAGAGAGGGCGTCCGTATATTGGTTGCCGTCCGGACCTGGTTTGAGACCGTCGGGGTCGTTCGGGTTATTGACATGCACCCCGGAATCGGTGTAGGCCTGATAGGTACGGTCGATCCAGTAATAGGTCGGGGTGTGGAAAGCGAAGCCGATTCGCAGATTCTGAATGGGCCGGTAGATCATGCCGAGCTTGAAATTGACCCCTGCGCCGTCCAGGATGACTTCCTGGTTGAAGTTCGAATAGAGCAGTTGGTAGTCCAGGTTCGGATCGGTGCCGTTGCCGGGATAGACGTAATCTTCTCCGTAATAGTAGGTTTTGCGTTGATACAGGGACTGAATGCCGAACGTGGCCCCGATATAGAACTTGTTGTTCAGGTTGAATCCTGCCGAAATGTCGTATTCGCCTATCGAGCCATTGCTTACGACGGTCGTGTAGTTGCCGATATCGACGTTGTTGCCGATCCAGGTCGGCTGCCACCTGCTGCCGATTTGATCCGTGAATCCGGCCTTGTAGCCGAGGATCGAACCCCAGAGCCGGGGGTTGAAGTTGCTCCAGTTGAAGCCGCCGGTGATCTGATCCCTGTTGATACCGCTGTATTGCAGCATGTCGGAGAAAACGTCGGCGATCGAGCTGACATTGCCCTGTGTATAATAGGAGTATTGGTAGTTGAGGTCCTGCAGGCGGTTGTAGCCGAACCCGATATTGACGCTCACGAGCGGTCCCGATCCTTCGTAAACATTGGCCGTAAAGCCGAAGTTGCCGATCGAAAACCGGTTTTTACTGTTGGAGTTGAATGCCGGAGCGTTGTTTTCCGCCCGTGCGAAACTCATCAGAGGCGTGATCGAAATTTCGTTGTGCCGGTACATGCCCAGGCCCGCCGGGTTGATCGCCATGGACGTAAGATCCGCTCCGAGGGAGGTGAAGGCGCCTGCCATGGCCATCGACCGCGCCGTTCCGAGGCTGAAGGTCGTTTGCGAGAGTTCGAAGAGGTCGGACGGGGTGACGATGTCACGGTCCATCAATAAACCTCCGGAGCTTTGAGCCGACGCCGGGGCGGTTGCGAACAAGGCCGCTGAAAGCAGCGCCAAAATTCCGAGATGTTTCATAACAAAAATCGTTGAGTTGTTTTTTCGTTTCCGGCGTTCGGGACAGCAGGGGCGGAAACGATCGCCGCTGCCGGTCGAAACCGGTCGTTGCGTTCATATTCGTTTGCCGCCTGCGTGTGCATCCTGTGCGCCGTCCGTCGAAATTTGCCGGGGTGATCGTTTAACGGCCGTAAGAGTTGCGTCCGCTGCTGTTTCCGCCGCGGACCCCTCCGCCTCCGCCCACGAAGCTGCCGCTCGAACCTCTGTTCGGTTGCGAGGGGGCCGGGGTGTAAGTCCCTCTGTTCGGTGTCGAACTGCTTCCCCGGTAGGAGCTGCTGCTGCCTCCGAACGAAGGATTGCGGTAGGTCGAGCTGCCTCGATTGACTGACGATGAGCCGCCTCGGAAGCTGGAGCTGGAATTGCTGTTGGTCCTGCCGCCCCGGAAGCTGCCGCTGCCGACCGTAGTGCCGTTTCTGTAGCCGTTGTTCAAACTACCCTGGCCGCGCCCTCCGAAACTGGTCGATCCGATGTTCGATCCCGCTCCCGATCCGTACCGGTAGGTAGAGCGGTGTACGACGTTGGGCCGATGGTGCGGCGGGTACGGGTGGTGGTGATGGCCGCCTCCCCAGCCGGGATAATACCCCCAATAGGGATAATAGCCTCCCCAGTAAGGATACCCCCAATAGGGGTTGTAGCTGTAATAAGGCCAGCCAAAACCGGGGTATGCCCAGGGATAGGGATTGTAACCCCAACTGAAATACCAGTCATTGTAAAGACCTGCGCTCCATCCGAAGCTCACTATGCTGGGAGAACCCCATGTGCCGAACATCGAAGTAATGTATTTGGGTTCGACCCACACTTCGTCGCCCATGACGATGATGTTGTAAACGGCCGGGTCGTAGGCCGAAACGAATTGGTAGGTGCCGTTGTAACGAAGGTTGAAATAGCTCGTCGGCATCTGATAGGTCGGGGAGCTGAATCCCCGCAAACGACGGGCATAGGCGCTTTCGTACGTGTCGGCCAGCACGCCCTGGTAGGAGTCGTCCGATGCGTAGTATGCGGCTTCCGCCTGCCGGGCCTCTATTTCGGCGCGATGGGCTTCCGCTTCGGCCTTGCGAGCTTCGGCTATCGCCTGTTTTTCCTGGGCGATGCGGGTGACATCGTGTTCCGCGTACATGTCGTCGATGTTGTAGGTGCCGGATTGGTAGAGTGCCGGCGAACAGCTTGCCGCGAAGAGCGACACGAGCAGAGCACCTATTTTGAAATTTCGGTTTTTCATCGTGTTTCGGAGTTACTGTGTGGTTATATTTTCAACGAAAATCGTACCGGTTTTATTGCCGGCGGGTCAATACCTCACAAAAATAGCAATAAAATCGGGAAATACGTTGGGAGGGTGAAAATAGAAATTCGAATCTTTTTTTGTCCCGAAAATGCTTTTTTTGCGAAAAATAGCTATATTTGCACTCCGAATTACCGGCCGAAGGGTTGGTGATGGACCGGGAGAGATGCCGGAGTGGTCGATCGGGCCGCACTCGAAATGCGGTGTACGGGCAACTGTACCGGGGGTTCGAATCCCTCTCTCTCCGCAATAAATGTTGGAAATCAGCAAATTACAAAACAAACACCCAATTTTACACCCAATAATGTAAAATTGGGTGTTTTTGTATTATTTAAGAAAACTGCCGAGCGACTATGCATTGATCAGTGATTCTTTCCATTTACAATTACCTTATGAAGTCATGAAACAAAATCATACACAACACCATGCCGCTACACTCCGATGCGAGCTGAGCCTCAACGAAAGGTAGCATGAACATGACGATAATTGTGGCGCATAGCCAATAGATATAGTTCTTATTTTCGAATTTCATTATCCATCTATTTGCAAATCAAGATTTATAATTTCGCTTGATTTCGTCAATCGACTTGCCGCCGATACCAAAGTTCTCATCCGGCAATTCCTTAATGGTTACGGTGAAGAACTGCGCCGGAATATGGATTATTTCGGCGGCTGTCGCTGTCAGCCGCTCAATAAGTTCTTTCTTTTGTTCGGCGGTCAATGCTCCGCTTTCAACTGATATGTATGGCATTGTAAAAGTGTTTTGGCATTACAAAACGTCTATTCGATTGGAAGATTGTGTTGCTTCAAGAAACTAAGTTTGTCCCAGTAGCCCCTCTGATATACAATAAGATTGTTTTTGATATGGAAGAAGCCGCAACCACGCAACCCCAATGGGTCTTTCCATTCCAATATAGCCCATTCTCCATCTTCAAAAATATTTTCAACAATACAAACCATTTTAGCCGTTGCGAACTCCCCGGCAAACATCCGGCGTATGGCTTCTTTTCCAGCCACGGGAGCGTTCGCCACCTGATGGTTTACGGCATCGTCCGCATATAGCGCGGCGATTCCCTCCACGTCGGACGCGTTGAAACAATCAATCCATTTCTCCAGTACTTCTTTCGGTGTCATTTGATGTTACATTTTTATAATGTCAAAACCATCTCAAATTGTTTACCGGCGAGGCAAACACCTTTGGACGCGAGAAATGCGTCCAAAGAAGGAGTTGGAGATTCGACATTGATTACTTTTACTATTTCAGATTCAGTCATCTCAATCATTTGTTTTAGCAAGGAAGATGCGACGCCTTTTCTGCGGAAAGTCGGATCAACAGCTATCTGGGTAATGTCACCGGACTTTGGAGAGAAAACACAGTATCCTGACAAAACAGAATCAACCATAGCTCCCAACGTCACCAAATCATCACCTGCTCTCTTAATAGATTCAATGTCATTCTGCCAGGATGGGGTAAAATCATGGAATGATTGGGCTGACAAAATATCTTCAGACTTCAGCGCGACGATGGAGCATTTGGCAGGTTTGTCAGATAGATGGTTAACAACCAGTTGCTTCTTTTGAGTGAAGAAATTAAATTCTCGTAAAATCTCGAAACCGAGACTTTCATATATTTTTAACGCTCTTTTATTATGTTGAAGCACCTCAAGCAAATAATTCTCTATACCGGCATTTTTCAGGAATGGCATAGAGTGCGTAAATATTCTTTTGGCAAGTCCTTGCCCTCTGAACTCTTTTCTTGTACCTGTTCCCGTATCGTATGCAGTAAGTTTGCCATTATAGTATTTACCAATACCATTAAACGTGAACGCCACGATATTGTCATCATAGAATGCACCGAATGATAAAGCCGGATTGAAGCCTCGCCGTTTCAGCATTGACTTCAATTCTGTCTTATCCACGCTGATTTCGTAATCCGAGAAAGCTGACTTGAAAGCCGTATATATTTGCTCGAATGAAATGCCTTCGAGGTTTTTTATTTCAATCATGGGTTACTTGCTATCGGATTCGTTACCATTAATTTAATTTGAACAGGATTGAAGCCATGTTCTGACCGAGATTGCGCATATTGGCAATTCCTTCATTATCTTTAAGAACATCGCCAATTTCTCGCCCATAAACCATGTTCCAGTATGTGGAACCAGCAACTATCATCTCCTTGTTTAAGAAAAAATGATTCATTGTATCGACCGCCGTCATACCTCCGGCACGACGAACGGCGGCAACTGCCACGCCCAGTTTGTGTTTCAATATTCCCGGATTGACAGCAGCGACAACGCCACCTCTGTCCAACAATGCTTTCATTCGAGAGGAAACATCTGCTGAATAAACCGGCGAACCGAGAATTATCCCGTCAGCTCCAACTATTTTGCTAAATACCTCGGCAAAACCGTCTTTGCGGAATACACAATTACCTTTACCTTTACAGGCAAAACAAGCACGGCATGGCTCTATATCGACATCGGCCAATTGGATAAACTCGGTTTCAATACCTCTCTTATTCAGTTCCTCAAATATCGTGCGGATTATGATAGCTGTATTACCATCTTTCCGTGAGCTGCCGTTAATTCCAATTACTTTCATAGTCCTTTGTATTGTTCCATTTCAATGCAATTCCAAGTTTCGCCCAAGCAAGAATAGCTTTCTGTTGTTGGAACAATCACGCGCCTGAATCCGGCAGACTTATAGCAATGGATGGCTGACGGATTATTTTCAAAGACACCGAGTGATACTTTCGTAGCACCAAGCGTCTCAAAAGCATATTTGACTGCCATTGAAACAAGAGTTTTACCAAAACCTTGACCACGTTTTGAATCATCGACAATGACGAATCCCAAGCGTTGTTCCGATGAATCATCTGCCGGAGTGCGCAGGGTGATATATCCCACAATGTTATTGCCATTCAACATTGTCAGGGCGCGTTGACTTTGTCCGTCAATATACCGCTCGTGATAGATATTCATATCTTCTGGTGTGACCGGGTAACACTCATATCTGTCAGCGCACCATTGGCGCATAAGATATTCGTTTTTTAGCCAAGTAGTAATTACATTGGCATCTGTGGGCTGATATGGTCTAAGACTAAGGCGCATCATTATAGAATTGTTTTCAACTCTTCATTGCAAAACATTGTCGGGGTAAATTCCACAATCTGATAGTTGGCAATGTCGTTGATGTGGAACGGATCTTCGGAAATAATAGCATCAACCGCTTCACGGTTGTTGGCTTTTATCATTATCACGCCACCAATGCGAGGGATCTGTGGCCCAGATGTTATGAAATCTCCGATGGCATAATGTTTGGCGAGATATTCACGGTGCGCACTCAGATAGTTATCAACCTCGCTCAACGGCTTTTTGTATGTGAGAATTGCAATAAACATAACGAGTCTATTTTTCCAGCGTTTAAGGTGAGGGAAGAATTGACGCATCATGTCTTTAGCCTGTTCCTGTGTCAAGTTCTGTCCTGACTGTTTGTTTATCTCATCAGTGAATTGGGCGCAGTGGTCAATCATCTGCTCCATAGTCATATCCTGCGCAAACTTGCCATCTTTGTAGCAGTAGATGCAATAATCTTCATTGAGTGTGCCATCGGTATTCGTACCGAGGATTTCGTTTGTTAGCGGCATTCCGCAGCTTTGACAGAATTTTTGTTCCATATCGTTTTCCTTTTCGCCCATCAGTCCAACAGGGTAGGTTATTAAATACAAAAGCGTGGACTACCTATGTCAATCTAACTTGACGGCCCTGAGAAAGCCTATGATGCAGATACAACGATAGCAGCCCACGCTATATGCGTGAGAACCACTATGCTATCTCTTGCATCAAATTTGAAAGGCTCTCAGGTTTTCAAGTTACAAGATGAGCATAACGCTTCTTTTTCTTATGTCTTGGAAAGAGTTGCCCCTATCCGAATGCAAAATTAGTTATTTTATTGATGTTTTGCATTATATAGAGTGGAATTATAGCTTGAATCCTCTACTTTTTCTTGGCTCTTCCGCTGATTGTCGTAAACCTTGCCGGAGTTTCTCCCATTGCTCTTTGAACCATTCGCCTATCGGTTGCCTGTTTATTGTAAGCACCAATTTATTATTATCAACCGAACTTTTCTCAATCTTGAAAATATCGTTCTTTATGTCAAACTTTCGTCTATGCTCTTCGGAATAGATTTTCCCATTGCATCTGATTGCTTCTTTTTTTGTCAAAAGATTGTTTACCATATCTTTGGTAAATCCGATGGCATAGCAGAATTTTTCCATTCTCAACATCTCTTTGAGTAAAGGGAACCAGTTGAACGCTTTTTCAAGAATGGTGTTCAATCGTGATATTTCCTTGTCTTTGATTTCAAGCTCTTGATTATGTATTCCTTGTAGGTTACGAATCTGCTTGCCGTGCTGTTCCTGCATTTGTTGCATCTTGGCTTTTAATTCATCAATACCCTTGTCACGCTTGGCAATTTCATGACGTAAATTCTCATTAGTTTGTTCCAAATCTTTCAATTTTCCGCTTCCGAAAAGAGAACCGACACCGCTTGCTATGGCTGTGGCTGCATCGGTAGCTGCGCTTTTGAGTTTGTCGGTGCGTATTTCCGATTTTACCTGTTTGAGTTCTTGCTCAGCAAGAGTTACCTGCTGCTTCTTGTGCCTTTGGGTTTCCTCTATACGTTGCAGTTCGGCTTTCTGTTTCTTTATGATGAAATCGTTACGTTCCAGATGTTCCTTGCCTGTTTCGGTTTTAGATTGTCCTCGTTCCATCAGGAGAATGTCAGAAGCCAAACTTTGCATTTCGGTCATATCCTCGTCATTGAGTTTACAGCTTTTTCCTGTATCGTGGTTCATCCAATCGAAAACGATATGAGCGTGATAATTCGGCTTGAACCACTTTCCATCAATTTGGAAACTCTCTCTGTCTTCAGCTTCGGGTTGTCCGCTCAGCCAATGTCCTTCATCTTTGTGCAGGAAGATTTGCAGCGGAGTAATACCCCAGCGTTGTTTGCACTCCTCGCCAAATTTATGCACATCTGCCAATGTGGTGTCCGCTCTGATGAGCAACACCCCCTCACGGATAGGTGAACACCCTGCCACCTTGATGATTTTTCCGTTCTTGCCTTTGCGTTCACGTTCTTTCTCCTGCATGGCACGTCCGGTCTTTTCCTTGACCATCCGTTTGATGTTGTCGTAATGTGTCCGCAATTCGGTAGTGCCGAAGTCAGGATTTACCCACTGCTCGTTATTGGTGGAAAGTTTGGAAACGACATAGATTCTGGACTCTCCGATGTTGCGTATGTACTCGGCAGTCCTTCGGTTGTGTGCCTCGCTCGATGCGATGTTGCAAGGCTTGATATGTATGCTTGATTTTGTTGCCATAGTTTTTTTGTTTACATTAGATTACTTTGTTCGCTTCCGCAGTGGGGTTCTTAGGGGTGCAACCCATAAGCGGTGATTGCAAAGAGAGGGTCACTCTTTGCTCGGGGTTCTCAGGGGTGAACGCCCTGAGTGGGTTATTAGGGCAAAGCCCTAATCCCCTCGGGAGAGCCCACAACTACGAAAGCGGAGCGTGTAGTTATAGTGGGCTATAACCGAAAACCGTTCTTCTTTTTCGGTGGCTGGGTGTGCGTCTCTCTTACGGACTGGACTTGCCTGTTTCTTTCAGCCTGTTTCTGTAAGTATTCGTTCAAGTCCTTGCATCCGCTGTAGGTTTGCGAAGCGTCACGGATGTATAAATCCCTGCCGTATTCCATACGAATTTGCCGGAGTGCTTCCATCCCTGCACGGTCATTGTCAAAGAAACAATGTATGCGCTCGTAGCTACCCAACGGATAGAGAGCCTTGCTCACATTCGATACAGAGTTCAATACCATATAATCTTGTCTGTCCAGTTCGGGAAATTTCGGGCAATTTTCCAATCTCAAAGTAAGAAATGAAAGATAGTCCATAAATCCCTCGAACACATAACACGTTTCCCTCGCTTTTCCCGCCTGTCTGATGTGGGAGATTTCCTTAGGGGCAATACAGCCCTTGAAATAACGGTTGCGAATCTCATAGCCGCCCGATATGTTTGGAAAGGCAATGGCGAAATACCGTTTGCCGTTGTTGGTGAAATGAGCTTCGCGGCATTCTCTTTTCGCCAGTTCCGTGTTTATTCCCCTTTCCTGCAAATATGAGAGTAGGGCAGGCGAAGAAAGCGGTACAATCTCCAGTTGTTGAAAACGTGGCTCGGAAGATGACTGCTTGCCAAAAGAGAAAGAATCAGGACGGATATGTGGTGTCTGTTCCGCTATGCGTTCCAATATATAAGGTATATGGTCGGTAGCATATAAGTGTGACGCCAGTTCGATGGTGCCGCCGCCTTTGCCGAGTGCAAAATCATACCATTGGTTACGCTCGATATTTACCTTGAACGAGGCTTCAGTTTCTTCCCTTAACGGTGATTTATACCATAGGTTGATACCCTGTTGTTTGACGGGAGAATATCCCAAACTGTGCAGATAATCTGCTATCCTGATTTGCTTGGCTGTCTGTATATCCATAAGATAATTGTTTGAGTAGTTGGTGAATTGATTTATTTTTCTTTTCGCCCGTACCATTTTAAGAAGTACGGTCTATATAACCACTTCACTAAATTGTCGTATATATAGAATACGGCAATAAAGTGAAGCGGTTTATCCATTCCTTGCATCACTTCGCTTTATCCTTAATATATAGACCCACAGAATGAAGTGAAGCGATTGCAGGTAACGGGTTAATAGTGGAAGTCGGGCATGAATGTGTATTTTCTGCCGTTCTCTTGCACTATCATCCGTTTGTTGCGAAGCATGGTGATGAGCGGTACTGCCTTTTGATGGTTCAGTTTTACACCTATTGACGTATAGCTTTTGATTAAAGCATCTTCCAGTTCCTTGTAACCGTATTCCTCTTTCAGCCCGAAAACGGCTTCCAATGCGATGCGGTGCTGCTGTTCGGTGATATGCCTGTAAGGGTCGAACTTTTCTTCCTCGGGTCTTCCCGGTTTCTTGCTTTCTGTTTTGTAACCCTCTATGAGTTCGGGCAAGGCATTGTCGTTGATGCGAAAGGCAAAAGGCTCGAAATCCATTGCCCGGATGTGCATGGCTGAAACACTGCTTATATCCCCGTTGCTCTTGTCCTTTTCCACCAGCAATACGGTTTCCGCCTTATTGTTTAACTCCGTGCCGATATGCCCTCTCGCATTCTCATCCCCTTTGTTCTGATGCAGTATCGTATGGATGTGTATCTGCCTGTCGTCCGTCCACTGCATCAGTTTGGATATGATGCGTGTGGATTCGCCGGGGCTGTTGATGTCATATACCATGTCACGGATGCCGTCTATGATTACAAGACCAATGTCGGGCGTATTATAGATAGCCTGTTCGACAATCCTGATACGCTGTTCAGGCGTGTATTTCCTCAAAGCGAGAAATTCAAGGTTTTCGCTGTCCCTGTCATCGGGCAAGCCAGCCATCCGTAAAATGCGTTTCATGACTTTCAGGCAATGATAAGGGCTTTGCTCCGTATCAACATAAAGCACTTTCCGCTTCCCGTCGGAGAGCTCTGCCACATACCGCAACACAGTGCCATTCTTCAATGTAGCGGCTACGATAGCCGATACATTGAATGTCTTTTTACTTTTGGCTTTGCCGATGGATGCGCTGAAGTTGCCCAATGTCCCAATGACAGAACCATGCACTTTGAGGATTTCGGGTGCTTTCTCATAACTTTTCGACAGGCTCAAACGTGAGGCTTGCCAAAGGATTACGGCTTCTTCTGCCGATATGTCCTTAATCTCTTTCATATAGTCCATAGCCATACCACCCGTTATTTCCGTCCTCCGGTTTTCTTTCCTGCCAGTTCAAGGGCAAGTTCCGCATCAACGATAATCTTGCGCCCTATTTGCGTAATAGCTTTGTCTATCTTACCGCTTTTCTTTATACGGTTGGCGGTGGGCAGACTACACCCGAACAGTTTGGCAATGCCCAGTATTCCGTACACATATTTTCTTTCTGTGTCCGTAACGGGTCGTGGTTGCGTTTCCGTTTGACCGGAAGCGTGCTTGCTCAGGAATATGAACTCTTCGCCTGTCATCTGCCAGACGGGTTTTAATAATAACTCTTGAAGATTTGTCATCGTTCAATCTATTTAGCCGTTAAACAATCAGCCCTGCGCACTGGCTGTTATCTCTGTTCTCGAACGATGCAAAATTAGGTAGGGGCGTGAGTGGTAAGGATGTGGTTGGTGTAAATGGAATATCCTGTTATTTCTCTGAATATCAAATAATAAAAATACCACTCAAAAATTAATTTGAGTGGTAAAAGTGGTGATTTCGTAAAATGTCAGGACATATCACGGATTATCGGAATATTGCGTCCATTTCTTTAGCGAACTTTTGGTTACTGTCACTTGGAAAATCCGACACCGGTTCCTTGTACTTTGACTTGTAGTAGTTCTCGTCAATATCCAACTGTTTCAGGATTATATTCTTCCATTTATCCCTGTCTTGTTTGGGCAGTCTTTCACTCATCAGGAATATCAGGTAACACACCCGTATTTTTTCTCGTGCCTTGATTTTTAATTCCTTTTTACAGGAGTAGAGGTTCATGTTGGCATAAAAGTCCTGCGTTGCAATATCTTCAAACTGTTCCCCCACACAGACTTTATGAATAAGCGAAAGTAATTCTGCATCGAAATATTCGGGTTGCTCCTTTGGCGCATCCTGCTGTTTCTCTTGCTTGCTCGGTTCATCCGGCTTGTCTTTTGCTACGGGAATATATTTTGCCAATATTTCCATAAAATGAAAACTCAGTTTATAAATATCTCCGCAACAGTTCTCAATGTATTGGAAAGCTTCCTTTCTTGCCTGCCTTTCCAATTCATAAAGCCTTTCCAGTTCTTTTTTTTCCTTCTCATATTCAGCCTTGCAGCGTTCATACTCCTTTTCGGCTTGCTTTTCTTCTGCTGCCGTATGTACCCTATAGCCAATGGAATCATACCTGTTGTATGCTTCATTCAAAGGCTTGCTTAATTTTTGTGTAACCTCCAATTGTGCCTTTATATCAGCGTCATATCTGCCTGCGAAGTTGTAGCATACACGAGAAATTACCTCGTTATCAAACAATGGATGTTTTTCGTAAATCAGTATGTTTTTCTCTATTTCGGTTCTCAGGCTGTTGAGAACTAGAGTATATTGTTCCTTCGGTTTGTCAAGCACCAGTTCAAGGATGGCGGCTTCGAAAGCTTTTGTGTTATTGTATTGCTTGTAGAAGTCCGTGATGAATTTCTGCCTGTCAAAAGAGAAAGTATGGCTGATTAAAAAGTCGTTGTATATCCGATTGAGTTCACCATATTGGGGAATCATAATCTGTATTTCTCCTGCCATATACGCTTGGTTTATGGGTTCTTATCTTTATCAAGAAAGGAAGTCAGTTCTTCCTCCACTTCCTCTATACTTGGCAGAGCCGATTTTAAGTTTTCAGGTATAGCCTTGCTCAACTGGTAATCGCTGATGCCTATCGGCTGGTCGTAGCCTGTCAATGCGTATTGCGCTACAACTTCGTCTTTCCCCTTGCACAGCAACAATCCGATAGTCTTGTTGTCATTCTCTCCCCTCAGTTTGTCGTCCACCACATTGATGTAGAAGTTCAGTTGCCCTGCATACTCCGGTTTGAATGGGGTTGCTTTCAATTCCACTACGATGTATGCGTGCAGGGGGATTGAATACAGAATCAGGTCGGCAAAGAAATCGCTGTTGCCAATTTGAAAGTGTTTTTGTCGGGCAACGAAAGCAAAGCCATTTCCCATTTCCAGCAAGTAACGGGTGACGTGCTTAACCAGTTGTTCTTCTATGTCCCTTTCGTCTGCCTTTTCCTTAGTTCCAGCCAAGTCAAAGATGTATGGGTCTTTCAGAAGGTAATTGGCAAGGTCGCTTTGCGGTGCAGGAAGCGTGACTGTGAAATTATTAACCTTGTTGTTGCTGATTTGTCTGCTATACAGATTGGTTTCAATTTGTATTTTAAGAACATTGCTGCTCCAGCCCATTTCTACGGACTGTTTCATGTACCAATAGCTTACACCCAATGGAAGCGAACTGTTAAGCATAATCACATGGCTCGCCCAATTGGTTTTTGCAACAGGTGATGCCATAAATACGTTTTCTATATCCTTAATTTCCATACGGTAAATGTCGGATACGGTTTTAGCAACATTATGAATTTGTGCAAGAGGTTCTTGCGTGATTGTAATTTCCTTGTTACCAGTAGATTGAATTTGCGCAAGAGGTTCTTGCGTAAATTGCGAATCGTTTAAGTAGTGTACTTCATCTTCAATTTTCTTCACACTTGGAGCTATTAGTTTTGCATCCGTTTCAATGAAATTCTGCAATACTCTCAATGGATATGTTCTTGCAAACTGACACATATAGGTAAGGTTGCGTTCCGAATAGCCTTTCTTTTCAGGGAAATTCAGCCGGATAGCCTTTGCCAACTGTTTGATGGTTTTGCTTCCCCATCCATGCAGTTGCTGATGATAAAGAATATAGTTGCCCATTTTCCAGTAGTGGAACAGCATTTGCGCATTGGCTGCGGTAATCAGCCGTACTTGCGCCTGTTGTATTTCCGAACCGACAGCATTTATAAATGCGTCAAAGTTCGTCTTTTCTATGTTATGTCCGTTGTTGCTCATCTTATGATATTTTCAGAATACAAATATACTTCAATGGTGGTAATCTATGAAACTAATTGATACTTTTATAGTTGATTAAACTTGTTCATGGCGTTTGCCCTGATGTCATCCGCTATGTCAATGTAGGGCTTCATGGCTTTGTAATCACTGTGTCCAGTCCATTTCATAACCACCGGTGCCGGAATTCCGAGTGCCAACGCATTACAGATGAAAGTCTTTCTTCCGGCATGGGTACTTAACAATGCGTATTTGGGTGTGACTTCATCTATGCGCTCATTTCCCTTGTAGTAGGTTTCCCGTACAGGTTCGTTGATTTCTGCCAGTTCACCCAGTTCTTTCAGATAATCGTTCATCTTCTGATTGCTTATGACAGGCAATGCCATGTGGTTCTCGAAATGAACATCCTTGTATTTTTCAAGAATGGCTTTGCTGTGGTCGTTCAGTTCGATTATCAGGCTGTCCGCAGTCTTGACTGTGGTGACTTCAATGTGGTCGGGTTTAATATCACTTCTTTTAAGGTTACGAACATCCGAATATCGTAAACTCGTGAAGCAGCAGAACAGAAAGACATCCCTGACACGTTCCAAATACTGTTTGTCATGCGGTATATGATAATCTTTCAGTTTGTTCAGTTCATCCCATGTCAGGAATATTACCTTTTTAGGGGTTGTTTTCAATTTGGGTTTGAATGCGTCGTATGCAATGTTCTGATGATGTCCTTTTTTGAAGCTCCAACGCAGGAACCATTTGAGAAATCCCATTTGTTTACCGATGGTGCTGTTTCTCATGTCCTTTTTGTCACGCAAGAAATTGACATACTCATTTAGCCCGAATTCGTTGAAGTATTCAAAGGTTACATCCTCCTTGAACTCTTTGATGTGATTTCTCACCGCTGCAAATTTCTCGTATGTGGATGCCGTCCAATTATTCTGGTTGCCACACTCTTTTACAAACTCATCAAACACTTCCCAAAAACTAATCGGTGCTTCTTCCTGTTGTTCTTCACTGCTCTCTTTCATCCGCAGATTGAACGCATCCTTTAGCTGTTGGGTGGTGGGCATGGTTTCCTGCACCTCAAACTCCTTGAACACGTTTTGCATTTCGGCATAGTATTTCAGCAAGTCTGCATTGATTTCGGATGCGCTTTGTTTCAGCTTGTTGGTGCATCCGTTCTTTACCCGTTGTTTGTCGGCATCCCATTTGGCTACGTCAATCCGGTAGCCTGTTGTAAACTCGATGCGTTGGCTTGCGTATATGACACGCATACGGATAGGCACGTTCTCTACGATTGGCACACCGTTCTTCTTCCGGCTCTCCAATGCAAAAATGATGTTACGTTTGATATTCATAATTGGGTGCGTTTGAAATTCTACACCCAAATATACACCCAAAAATTGAAATAGCAAAAGGCATTTAGAAAGATTTAGATTTACTCTGCATTGTAGATAATATATGATTATCAATGATTTGCAATTTTATGATATTTTCTGAAAGCGTAGGTTCGGGAGCCTCTCTCTCCGCTGAACGTGCTGGACAGAAATGGTCAGCAAACGGACAAAAAGCTACAAATCAATGATTTGTGGCTTTTTTTATTGCCCGAAAGTCCTGCTTCCAAGACTTCAAAAGTACGGTAAAAGACAAAGTTTCGTTACTAAATCGTTACCTATTCCCTGCCGGACAAAAACGGTAACGATTTGTCCATAAATGACCTGATAATGACTATATTAGTCCATAGTCTGCATAACTCGAAAACGAGAGGTAAAAACTAATTTTGCAACTAAAAATTTTGAGTTATGAAATCGACATTCAAGGTTCTTTTTTATTTGAAGAAAGGTTCTGAAAAGAAAAACGGCGAGGTTATGATTATGGCACGCATCACCATAGACGGCAAACTTTGCCAGTTCAGTACGAAACAGAGCATCCAGCCCGACAACTGGAGCATTGCTGCGGGCAAAGCCAAAGGCAGGGATGCCGGGAGGATAAACGCCCTTTTGGACGACATACGTTCTTCCCTGAATACCATTTACCACGAAATGCAGCGGCGTGACAACTACGTGACCGCCGAGAAAGTGAAAAACGAGTTCTTGGGACACAGTGAGAGCCACGAAACAATCCTTTCATTGTTCCAAAAGCACAATGACGATGTGAAGCAGCTTGTGGGCATATCCAAGACGATAGCGACCTACCGCAAGTATGAAGTGACCCGCCGCCACCTCGCTGAATTTATCCAAAGCAAGTACAATGTATCGGACATATCCATAAAGGAGATAAGCCCGATGTTCATTACCGATTTTGAGTTGTATTTGCGTACCGCCTGTAAGTGCGGCTACAACACCACCGCCAAGTTCATGCAGTTCTTCAAGCGTATCATCATCATTGCCCGTAACAACGGCATACTGGTGGGCGACCCGTTCGCCAGCTATAAAATCCGGCTGGAAAAAGTGGACAGGGGTTATCTGACAGAGGACGAGATAAAACTCATCCTTAAAAAGAAAATGGTTTCCGAGCGGCTGGAACACGTCAGGGACTTGTTCGTCTTTTCCTGTTTCTGCGGTTTGGCTTACAGCGATGTCGCCAACTTGCGGCAGGAGAATATCCAAAAGTCCTTTGACGGCAACCTTTGGATAATCACCAAGCGGCAAAAGACGAATACGGACGTGAATGTTCCCCTGCTGGATATTCCCAAGATGATTTTGAAGAAGTACAAGGGCAAGTTGCCGGACGGGAAGATACTTCCCGTAATCAGCAATCAGAAGCTAAACGCCTACCTGAAAGAGATTGCCGATATATGCGGTATTAAAAAGAACCTGACATTCCACCTTGCCCGGCACACGTTCGCCACGACCACCACGCTGTCAAAGGGCGTACCCATTGAAACGGTGTCCAAGATGCTGGGACACACAAACATAGAAACGACACAAATCTACGCCCGCATCACCAACAGCAAGATAGGCAGCGATATGCAGGGGCTTGACAAGAAGTTTGTCGGCATCGAGAAAATTTACAAGGAAGTCGCCATGTAATCTTGATTATTGGGAACTGGTCACAAATTGTGACCAGTCCTTGCTATTATTCCAACATTGCTAAATCTCCTAAAATATACGATTATGGATTTGCAGATTATCCAAAACAAGATTTTTGAGGTCAGAGGTTGCCGGGTGATGCTCGATTATCATTTGGCAGAACTCTACCAAGTGGAAACACGAGCCTTGAAGCAGGCGGTCAAGCGCAATATCGAGCGTTTTCCGGGTGATTTTATGTTTGTACTCACCCAAGAGGAAGCTAACTTGCTGTTATCCATAGGGGTATCACAAAATGTGATACCCCCTGATTACAACTTCGGCGTTGCTATGCCTATGGCTTTCACCGAGCAGGGCGTAGCCATGCTTTCTTCGGTTCTCCGCTCCAAGGTAGCCATAGAAGTAAACATTTCAATCATGCGGGCTTTCGTCCTCATGCGCCAAATGGCAATCGGTTACGAGGAACTGTCAAGGCGCATCGAGGAACTGGAGGTAAGCACCGATGCGCAGTTCAACGAACTGTACCAAGCCCTTACCCAGCTTTTGAGCCAGTCGAAACAACAGAAAGAACGCCGTCCGGTAGGTTTCGTTACCTATAACCGTGACAAAAACGAATAGGTAACGATTTCGGTAACGAAATTCCGCCTAACAAACTATATCCCAATGAAGTACATTCTTCCACCTTGCGGGCAGTCCACCGACTACCCGCATTTTTTATATCCTTTTCCAACTGGCACATTCCCCGAAACGCCAGCCGTGCGTGGCATGGCTGACTGTATTCCGTGAAAAGAGCCGTTGGAAACCCGCACAAGCGTATTGCAAGCAAGCTCACAACACCCTTGCCTTTCCCGCCCGCATGGAGTGTTCCCTAAAAGATGAAAGAGAACAGGCACTTTTCCCCTGTTTCCCTATCTGTAAATCTTCCTCTTACGCAGTCCCCCAGCCGGGACAGTCGTTTTAATCATTTCAATAGGCAAAGGTAGTTACGTGTTCTTCACGATTTTGCAAGGTCGAGCCGTTTCGGTTTGGCGAAAAAATCTTCCCTGCCTTGCGAGGTATTTTTTGCCCAAAACCTTGCAAACTCTAAACACTACCCTTTTACGCCTATGTGAAACGAAAACGACCGACCCGACCGGAAGACGCATAAAAAAAAAGTCGGATTTACGGGAAACAGGAAAAAAGTTCAGTGAAACTTCAACTCCCTCACCTCTCAAATCCGCATAAAATTAAAAACTTAAAAAATTGCAGCAATATGGAAGCAAAGGTATTATCGGAAGCAAAAGTTTATGTAGGCACTTATGCCAAGTACAACAACGGTTCATTGTCCGGCGCATGGCTCGACCTTTCGGACTATTCGGACAAGGAAGAATTTTATGAAGCCTGCCGGGAACTTCACAAGGACGAGGAAGATGCGGAATACATGTTTCAGGACTGGGAGAACGTGCCGGAGGGCTTAATCGACGAAAGCTGGATTTCTGAAAACTTCTTCGCCCTGCGTGATGCGGTGGAGGATTTGAGCGACACCGAGCAGGAAGCCTTTTTCGTGTGGTGCAACTATAAAAGCCATGATTTGGGCGAGGAAGATGCGGACGACCTTGTACGTGATTTCCGGGATGAATATCAAGGGGAATATGACGATGAAGAAGATTTCGCCTATGAAATTGTAGAGGAATGTTACGACCTGCCGGAGTTCGCAAAGACCTATTTCGATTACAAACAGTTTGCCCGTGACCTGTTCATGTGCGATTACTGGTTTGATGACGGCTTTGTGTTCCGTGCGGCATAACAACCAATCCGGGCGGGGTGTCAAAGCCCTGCCCGCTTAAAACAACCAAGTTTATAACCATAAAAAATAAGACATCATGCAGTCACTTAACAAAAACGGGGTAAGCATCACCCAGACACCGGGAGAAGAAAAGTTCGTGAAATGCCGTTTAGGGGCTTTCAGGGGACAAATTTATTATCAATATGACTACCGCCACACGGACGGCGAACTTTTCAGCACGGTAGCCAAAACGCTGGACGAGTGCCGCCGCAGGCGTGACGAATGGGTAGCGAAGAAGAACGGAGTAATAAACAAGTAAATTTCAGGGACATGAAAACGACAGAAGTAAACAAGGAGCTTATCGGCAGGCGTTGCGAGTGTATTTTTACGGGCTTAATGGTAACGGGCGTTATCGAGGACACAGAAGAAAACGAACACACCATAGAGGTAAAAGTCCGTTTCGACCACCCGCACCAGTGGGGCGATGATTTGTATAATGATGTGTGGGCGTGGGGGCGCAAAATTGACGAGTTCGGCACGCTGCACCATTTGCAACTGTTGGAGGACAAACCGGACTTTCAGATAATGACGGTAGTTTTCGGCGAGCCAATCAGCCGGATAGACCGCAGTGTTTTTGAAGATGTAGACACGTGGGGCGTCTGTTCCCTGCAAGGCTGGGTAAACAGCTATGAAAGTGTCCGGTTTGTAGCCATAGACGACCATACGGCAACCATCACGGGCGAATATAACATGGAGCAGGTAAAGGTGTGGTTAGAGAAATACACGTCCATAAAGAGCCTTAAAACCAGTTGATAGAGGACGGCGGCTGCTTGCCGCCGTTACTTTCTTCCGTGAGCCTGCCAGCGGGTGAAGAAAGTAACAAAGAAGCCTTTCGTTTTCCCTATCATGGAAACAGCCCGCCGATGCTTCCCGGCGGGCTGTCTGCCCGATATTTACGCTTTGCGTATCATTCCATACCCGGTTTCCCAAGAGGATGATAAAAACGGATGTCGCAACTATAAATCCTCATAGTGAATAAATTTTACACCAAGTATGCACACGGTTTCTTCTTCCTCGATGTCATATTTCCATGTCCGTTTATTGACAAGCATTTCCGTTTCGCAATCGAACCATACCATTACGGGCGCATCATCTTCTTCGTCCGCCCATTTGAAAACCTGATTGGACGGCGTTTTCCATAATTCAGCACTGTCACGTTCGGAAATACAGTCCTTGTCCACAATGATGATGTCACCTACTGCCGGAACTGTATCTGTTTCCAACGTGGTTTCTATGTACCACGAGATGCCTTCTATATCCAATTCTATTTTTACCATGTCGTTTTGTTATTAGGGGGTTATTGTTTCCGTTCCTTCTTCGCTGTTGTCATTATTGAATGATAGTGTAAGTTGCTGCATCTGCCCGAAGCTGTCGATGATATAAATGTCAATCGTCTGCTGGTCGGTCGATGCCGAGGTGTAGTAGAGCCTGAACGTTTCTTTCTCCAGCGGGTAAAGGTCGTTGGGCAGGAACACCGTGCCGTTATCCATTTCCAGCTTTCCTTTGCCGTCCGGCTGGAAATACCGTATCTGATAGGTAGTCGGCTGGTAATAGCCGCCACGCACCAGTCGGCAGCGTATTTCGGCGGTTTCCCCGACTTTCAGCCTTTTGGGTACTGGCAGTGTTTCGATGCTGAACGGGTACGCCTGCTGAATATCCAAGTTGTCATTACAGGCGGTGACAAGCACGAGGGCGGCCACGATGTAGCAGCCCATGATGATTTTATACATTACATTCTTCATATACATTATTATATAGCGGTCAGTTGATAATGAATTTCAGTCCCAAAGATACCTGCGTGTGGAACTTGCCTATGTCCGAGCCGAACAACGCCCGTTCCCTTGCGTTCAACAGCAGAGCCACCCGGTCGGTCAGGTAGGTTTCCAGTTCCAGCGTCAGCGCACCGCCGTAAATGAAGCAGTCCTTATCCAGCAAGGTAGAGCCGTCCGGCAGCAGCTTTTCGCTTCGGTTGCTTGTTTCGTACCCGGCGAGAGCCGACAAGCCCAATGAAAGGAAAAAGGTCTTTCGTCTGTCCGATAGGAATTTCAGGTAATAGCCGCCCTCTGCGGTGAACTGTTCTACGGGTATCTGCATATCCTTGTAGTCATACTTCTTGTGCAGGTATTCGCCGCCAATCACCCAGCGGTTGGCGTTCTTGGTGTAAACGCTGTACGCCGCCCCGATGTGGTAGGCGAAATCACTGCCAGCGTTCCAATGCACCCCGTCCGTCATGCCCGCCGTGACCTGCAAGCCTTTCATGCCCGGCAGGTATCTTTGTGCGTGTGCCTGAAACGAGGTCAGGCACAGCGCAAAGAGCATCATTATAAAGATGTGTCTTTTCATTCCCTATTTGATTTTTAGTTCGTCAATCACTTCTGCGTTCACGATGTCGGCGTTTTCCACCCGTATGGTCTGATGCCGCCCGCCGTTCTTCTCGTAGAGTTCCACGACCAGCAGCTTGTCGTCAGGAATGGTAAACTTCGGCAGGGCGTACACCGTGCGCACGGTCGATTTCCCGGCAATCTCTATCACCTCGTTGTAGCTGCGTACCGCATCCAGTACCGTTTCCTGAATAGCCGTGCGTTTGGGCACTTTCTTATCGGTTATCTTAAACCTGATGAAGTCCGTGTCGAAAGGCACGTTGGAACTGTTCTTTGTCTGCGTGTGCACGTAGAGCATCCCGTTATAGGTGTAAATCCCCTTGATTAAGAACTGTATGCCGAAACGCTTGCTACCCAAGTGGCGCACTTTCCGGTCATTGTTCTTGTAGATGCTCTGCATTATCAGCTTCACTAATAGCGGGCTTTCACCCGCCAGTTCCCGGAAATGGATGTTCATCCGGGTATGTGAGAAGTCGGACGTATCTTCATTCTCCAAGAAGTCCTTCATTTCGATGTTGAGCATTTCCGGTTCACGGGCGTACTTGGCGTTGAACGAAAAGAAACTGCCGTCCTCGCAGATAACGGAGAAGTTCGTTTCTCCCGGAAAGCCCTCTGTCGTGGCTTTCACCCTGATTACGTTCTCCGCACCGTCCGCCTTGCCCGCTATGATGTGGTTGCTTCCCAAATCGACATAGCGGACGGCGGCGGGGAAGATGATATGCACCGTCTTGGCAAAGGTCACTTCCACGCCGTAGGGCGTAACCATTTGGCGGTACGGGAGTTTCCGGGTAATCCCCCGGTACAAGTCGTTGCCAGCCGCATACTTCACGGTGTCAGCGGTTTGTGCGTTTGCCGCACACACGCCCAGCAAGAGGGCGAACAATCCAAAAATCTGTTTCATTGCTAATTGAAATTTTAACGGTTGATAAAATGGTTATTGTTGTTTGGCATACAGCATGACTTTATAGCCTGCTTTCAGCTTCACTTTCACGGTTCGGAACTTCTTGGCGAGGTAGCCGGACGTTCCTTGCAGCAATCCCCTTGTCACGTCCATAGCCACCTGCTGCCCGGCACTTTGGGCAAAGGAAATGCTTGTACCCAGCCCGCTTCCGATATTCGCCATAGCTTCGTTGAACGCTTCCTGCTCCATAGAGGACGGGACGGAAAGCCCCTTTTGCCCGTCCGTGTCGAACACGGCGAGTTCCACCGGGATGATGTTGCCAGCGTACTCAATCGAGGACACCAGTATGTCGAGCCGTTCGCCCTGCACCTTTGCCGTTCCCGCCACAAGGGTATTCTTCGGCACAACGATATTTCCCGCCTGCATGGGTTCGAGCAACCGGAGTTTCACCGCCTGCCCGTCCACCAGCGTTTGGTCTTGGTGTATGCAGGCGGCTACCGTGTTCTTTCCCATAGCGTACCCCGTGCCTACCGCCGTGTTGAAGCCGTAGTTTCGTGGCTGGCTGTAAGCCCGGATGAAGTCGGCATCGCTCATGGGCTGCTGCAATCCCGAAACGGTCGTTTCCCGGATAGCCTGCACCGGAATAGCCGGAGTGCCGATACCGCCGCCGTTCTGCCCGGCTGTCGGTATTTGGGCAATCTGTCCCCTTTGTCCGTCCTGCCCGTTCATATACTTTGCCGCCAGCTCGTAGGACTTTTCCAAGAGTGCCATTTGGTCGTCAGCCGTAGGCGTGGCGTTCTGCTGCTGTTTCAGTCGGTCGGTCAGTTCCGCCACCTGCCGTTTCAATTCCTCTTTTTCCTCGTCCACAGGGGGCGTTTCGTAGAACGTGCTTAACTGGCGGTTGATGTCCCGGTAAGCCGCCCTTGAAGAAGCACCGCCGCCCCTTTGTGGCTTCGGATCTTCTTCCGGCAGCAGGTTGATTTCCTCTTGTGGTTCTTCCGTATCATCATCCAGCGTGAAACCGAAGTCCTGCAAGGATTGTATCTTGTCCTGCTGTTTGCGGCTTGTCACCGCCTGCTCGTAAGCCTTTTGCTTGTCGGCTATAATCCCGTCCTCTGCGGGCAGGGGTATGTCGGCATTGAAGCCGCCCACGCTTTCCACATTCACGTCCTCTTTGCCGGAGGGTGCGAATATCAGGTACATGCACCCTGCAAAGGCAAGGAACATCAGCGGGAAGACTATCATTTTCCTGCGCTGCTGCACCTGCTGCGGGGTAAGTTCCCGTTTGGGCTTATTTTCCTTTTTCGGCTTCCCGTCCGCCTGCTGTGCGGTCGTGCCGTTCTCATTCTTCTGTACGTCTTCCATATTGCGGTCTGTTTAACGGGTTGATACTTTTGGTTGTGTCATTGCCGTGCAACGGCAGTTGTCTGATGTGTTCTATTTGCAGCCTTTGCCCGTCCCGTTTCCCGATATTGTAGATTGATGAAACGGTGATGTAGATAGACAAGCCGCCGAAAAAGAAGAACATCAGGAGGATAACCGCCAGCCTTTTGCCCGGCGTAATCCGTCCGCACATTCGGCGCAGGCGGTCGTCTGCCCAGTCCTGCACCTTTTCGATGTAATTTCGTTTTCTTTCCATAAGGCTATCTTTTAATGGTCTGCAAATCCTTGTTCTCGGTAATGGTGAACGCTTCGATGATGAAGCCGTGCGGGTTGTTGTCGCTCCGTGTTGCGTTAAGCAACCGGCACGAGGTGACAAGGCTTCGCACCGTCAGGCTGCTTTCCCGGACAATCAACTGGCGGGCATACGTGTTCACCTTGTAGGGGTACTGGTCGAAGTCGCACTTCACGCTGTCAATCTCCACCGTCTGCGTGACGTTTCCGGAAATCACCCGGTTGTAGTAGCCCTTTTCCGCCAAGTCCTTGTAATAGTTGAAAGCGGTCTTGTCGGCGAGAAACAACGAGCGTTTGATGTTGCTTTCGATAGCCCCCTTTTCGGGTGATAAGGTGAAGAAAAGTTCGTGGAAACGCCGCACGTGCGACTTCGCTTCCACGGGTCTGTTCTGTGCCATGTCCTGCGAGAGTGCCAGCATCAGGCTTTTGCCGTTGTCGAGGACGTATATCTTCTGCCGCTGCTTCTCGGCGAAGCTGTACGAGTTCCACACGGCAAAGCCCGTCACCAGTGCGCACAGGCAGATGAATACCAGCGCAAAGAGCCGGATTTGCCGGAAACTCGTTTCGATGTTCGTTAATGACTTAAATTCCATATACTAAATATTGATGTTGGTTATTTGAGTAGTTTCCCGGTTACTTTCCCGCTTGCCGCACCGACCGCAGCCCCGGCGATTGACCCAGCCCGTGCCACGTTGCGGTTATAGGCAGACGTACCGCCAGCCGACACTATCCAGCTTGCCACCGTTGGAATGGTGAAGTAGCCCACGATGCCGATAATCATAAAGTTTTATATACATATTCAAAGCGTTAGCTTTTATTCTTGCTTCTTAAAATCGCCAAATTTTAAAAGCACAACAAGAGTAAAGCGTAAACGCTCACGTTCCACGACGTGGGCTTTACTTTATTTGTTGTGCAAGGTGTTTGGCGATACCTAAGAAGCAAATAACAGTTTAGTCCACGTTTTTTATGCCTGTACACGAAACATTCAGCCAATGGATCGACGATACGATCCGGCTAAGAGAACAACGCAAACAAACCGAACAGACCGAGCGTCATCGACGACTCCGGGCGTTCAACGCCTTTATCGACAAACTGGTTCCGCTTTATGAAACCCACCGGGACGAGTTCTACAAAACCCGCATCGCCGGGTTTGTAGAAAAACATCCGTATCTGAACAATGTCGGGATACTGGACGTGATCGGGCAAGCCTGTCACGAAACCTATCACTCCAAATTGCTGGAACACGCATGGGCATGCACGCCCGAAGGCCGTACGCGACTGGCCCGTTTTATCGGGTCGCTGCCGGATATTCCCGACCGCGAACGATTCCTAACAGGCATTGCCCGCGACCGCTACGAAATCGAAACGGAGCATATCTGCCGTAGGTGGAGCAAAGACGCTTTCGACGGCACGAGGATCGACCTGCTGATTCGCGGGAACGGCTGGCAGATCGTCATCGAAAACAAAATCCGTTCGGAAGTGGCGACGATCAAGCGGCATACCCAGTTGGACAATTACCGCCGGTATGTCGAAAAGACGATGCCGGACGATTACGACCGGACGCTCTTTATCCTGTTGAGCCACCGCGACAACAGCGCCTACTGCGGCGATTGCTGGCGCTATGCCAACTATTCGTATGTATTCAATTCCCTGATCGCCGCGCCGACCGATCCGATTATCGAGAATTATTTGGCAACGCTTTTCCGGCTCCTGTCTCCCGGCTGGGAAACTCCCGATTCGCAGCAGGGTCGGATGCTTTCCTCCCTGAAACGATTTTACCGCAAAAACATTTTAAAACTACAATACTATGAATAAGATCACACCGCTTGAAACCAAATGTCTGGCCAACATGCCCGTCGTGCTGGACGCCATCGCAACGACCATCGACACGCTGTCGGAAATCCTGAATCCGCAGTATGACAGAATCGAAGAATGTTTGACGGAGTTTTTCGACAAACATAAAAGACTGAAATTCGATTTTGAAGATGGTAGGGAATTTCAGAGCAAATACATTTTTACAGATCGTTTCACACAATACAAAAAAAAGAGCATTGCGCGATCTGACCACAGTGTTGGAATTGTATTATTGCATCCCTTTCGGGAAAAACGTTCGAAACGGCGTATCGTTTTCTGTGCAGTTCGGTTATACCGCCGATGAAACCCAGAATGTGGTCTATTTCGGATTGGGCGAAATGAACTCCGCGCAATACCTGACCGACGCATGGATCGAAAAAATCAAAACCGAATCCGCGGGCGATTGGGAGATTTATACGAATGACGGTTACGTTGAATTTCAGATTAAACCCGACGATCAACTGACGGACGAAAAGATCACCCGTTGCGGAGAAGATTTCACAAACCGCATCCTGAAACCTCTATTGGAACAATTGCAATAAACTTCGATCAATACAAACGATATGAAGAAATTATTTTTAGCCGTGCTTATCGGTATCATGGGGCTCGCGTCCTGTTCGAAAGACGATCCCGGTAATCAAACTCAAAATCTGCGCTGGAGCCAGGTCGATCTGACGGGTGCCAAATATTTGGTACTTTCGGAAAATCCGGTTAGTAAATCTACGGGGGCTCCGTCGGATGTTTTCAAAGTGGACGAGAACGGAAATATGACGGCTGTCGTATTCTATTTCACGTATGATAACAACGGTAATAGCCAACAAGCCCGCACCGATGTGAAAGTCGTACCGCAAAAGATTTCCAGTTACGACGGCGGACAATATATGTTATTCCATGACTGTTATATTCGGGATGAGCAGGGACAGAACATCCATCTCCCGCATTATGGCGGCAGTTACAATTTCTTGATCCGGCGAAAAGACGGTGCGGTATTTCATATACCATATAGCGAGCAAGGCAAATTCCCTGCGACAAACTCGAAATACACCGCTAAAGTAGATCATAACGGCGATCTGTTCGTTTGCAAATCTTCGGTGATTAGCAAAGTGGAAGCCAAAGACGGACAAACTTATCTGAGGCAAATTACCCCGAACGGAATGGGTGCGGCTCAATTCATGCTTACTGATCAAACCGATGTGTTACTTGGTGGTTTTGGAATAGCGGATAATACATTTGACCAAGCTAATGGAACTGTATTTTATCCGAACGGAGGCTTCGAAAGCATCCAGTTCTATACGCTCCCGGGTTATTATGAAGATCGCCATGAATATTCCTCGTACACTCTTTTTCAAGACGGTAATCAGGTAAAATTATTTGAATGTAGCACTGTCATACGTGATCCAACAATCGTTGAATGTGTATCGACCATTACAATAGGAATTAGAGATGTCAATTTTTCTACGACTCCGCCGGTGACCCTTAGCAATGAATATACCTATAGTAAAACATGGACAGAGAACAGATATGTAAGCTTTTGGGGGTATAGTGCTGCCATTAGTTGTAAAAATCATTTCATTCTTACTTATGGTGGCCGATATTCACCGGAGGATGTCGAATTATTGGTTTGTGATCGTTCTGACAAAAGCATGCGTATCGTCACCCCGACTCAATTCCCGGAACCGGAAGTGTCATACGGGGAGCATCCTTTAGAAGATAGAATGATTAATAACACGCTGTTCTATTTAAATACCACTACCCGGATAATTCAAAAGTACGATTTCGAAACGCTGACTTATTCGGAAGTACAATACGACGATTCCTCCGTCGGCCAGTATGTCCAACTTGGTATTTCATTAGGGTATAATGCGTATATAATAAACGGCGTTCGCAATTCCGACGGGCGCAGTGTCGTGATAGAGATTAACCACTCCACGGGAGCCGTTAAAACGACCGTCGCTCCCGATGAACGTAAAATCACAGAACTGATCCAACTGAATTAGTAATACACTACAAGTAAAAGAACGGAGGCTTTTCGGCCTCCGTTTTTTGTTTGAAATCCCAATGTTCTGTAATTACAGTTATCGAACGTTTAGCTTGAAACTTCCGTGTGTTTTTTTCTATCTTTGGAGGAATAATCGATTTAATACATTCAAATAGTATGAAAGATAGTAAGGAATGCTTTGAACTGTTTAAAGAATATAAAACCGAGTTTGAAAAGATTGTTAACAATCCTTTAACAGAAACGGATACAAGGTCTAAAATTATAGATAAAGTCTTTTTAGAAGTCCTTGATTGGTCGGAAGACTCAATAGATCGAGAAGGATACGTAGATGTGGGTTACTATGATTACTGTTTTAATATTCCTGGTTTTGGGTTTGTTGTTGAAGCAAAAAAAACAATGGTCGAGTTCGCTGTTCCTGTAAAGCATAAATCAGCTCTATTGGGATTAATTGAACAGGCCAACAAAGATGTGGTAAAACAAGTAAGATCGTATTTATTTGAAAAAGGATGGCAATACGCTACTGTAACGAATGGTTATCAATTTATTATTGGTAAGTTCATTAATACAGATGGTACAGATTGGAAGAAAAACAAATGCATAGTTTTCAACGGATTTGATGATATAGAAAATCGTTTTGTGGAATTTTATAATCTTCTTTCAAAATATTCCAATGTAAATGGTGATGGTATTAGGGCTATCGTAAACGATTTTAAAATAGAAAAAGGACGTACTGTTATATCCACGATTCCCACAAAAGGTTTAGAAATCGACAGAAATTCTTTAAGTGCTGAATTAATACCCATAATAAATAAGGTATTTGGAGAGTTGAGTGATGTTGACGAAGAGACGAACAAGGAACTTATAAGGGAATGTTTTATTGAGAATAGTGAAATAAAAAAGAATAAATCTGAAATAGAACGATTATTTGATGATTTGCCTCCTAAGGTCGAGAGCGTAATTAAAGCGAGGAATACGGATAGTATAGTGGAACAAATTACTCATAAGATAGAGAAAGATGAAATAAAACTTAAAGCGAATTCCCCGGATCCAATAATAATTATTGGATCAAAAGGTGCAGGGAAAACAACATTCATTAATTATCTATTTCAAGACGATAAATTTAGTTCTTTAAAAAAAGCCCATCCACATGTTTATATTGATTTTAGGAATTATCATTCCCAAAACCAAGATACATTAAATGATCAAATTTACTCAGATATTTTAGATCAAATATATGATAAATATCCTGATTTAAAGCTGCATGGAGATGTGGCTTTGAGGAGTATTTACAGTGTGGAAATTAAAAGAAATGATGAAAGTATATGGAAGTTTGATAAAGAACATAATGAAAGCGCTTATCAATCAAAATTAAATGCTTTTTTGGAAGAAAAATTGAAAAATAATGAGGTGCACGTCAGTAAGCTTTCCGAATACTTAATTAGCCGAAGGAGAATCAGATTATGTATAATAATTGATAATGCCGACCAATTTAGCGATTCAATACAAGAAAAAATCTTTCTCCTTTCTCAATCAATATGCCGTAGATCAAAGGCATTAGTTATCATATCATTGAGAGAGGGGTATTACTACCAATGGAAAAATTATCCTCCATTTAATGCATTTCAAAGTAATGCCTACCACATTACCGCTCCACCTTATCAAGAAGTTATTCAGAAGCGTATAGATTTTACCTTACAACAATTATCTGATGTTGATGGGAGAAGTTCTGGAATAATTACTCAAAATATAAAATTAAGCATTGATAATGAATCCGTTCTATTGTTTCTACAATCATTGAGAAAATCATTACTAAAACCAAATTCTCAGCTATTGAAATTTATTCAAGAAACAACATATCCTAACATTAGAGAGGGATTAGAGGTATTTAAGCAGTTTCTAATATCAGGGCATACGGAGATATCCAATTATATTGTCAGACAGAGAGTTGATCCTGACTCAGTTCATCATATCCCTTATTGGGAGTTTGTAAAAGCAGTTGCACTTGGAAATAAAAAATATTACGATCATGAAATAAGTCTTATACACAACTTATTCTATCCTGCTCAAGGTAATAATAACCATTTTATTAAGATTAAACTTTTAATGTACCTTGATCATATTGCTGTAAATAAGGGTGTGGCAGGGAAATATATTAATATAGGAGAATTAATAAATTATTTCTCTGATATAGGGTACCAATACAAAGCTATAGAGAATGAAATCATAGAACTGTCAAAGTATCGATTAGTGGAAACAGATGATGTTATTTCTGACCGAATAGCTCCAACATACAGTATTAACAAGAATCAAAGTATATGCATATCTTTAAAAGGGCACCACTATATCAGTAGCCTTTTGTATGACTTTTCATATATAGAATTAACATTGCAAGATACACCTATCTACGACTCAATTTCTTTTGAAAAAATTAAGAAAAATTTCCCCCTGGCAGATAATTATGGTAAACGAGATTTAAGTCAGCGAGTTTTAGTAGCGCAAAACTTTATTGATTATCTAAAAAAGGAAGAGGTATCAGAGAAGTCAATTCCTCTTTTGCCTTCAACTACCAATATTTCCGTAAAGATCGAAAGAGAGATTCAACGTGACATACAGCGTATTGGCCGAAAATTGAATTCTTAGAACATACTATTTGAATCCACAACTAAAGTCTCTTGCAAATTTGACGAGACTTTTTAAGGAAGATTGTATGTGATTGAACCACAATATCTCCCACGCCGTAGACTCAATAAAATCCACTTGTTTCCGATAGCCCGAAACAAGGTCTGCTTTCGTGCGGTTCATAAAATCGTCGATATTCGCGCGTTTCGTCCGCATGGTGCTACAACTCCCGAAGTGAACCGCGCAACCGGCTAATTCGCCCTCCAAAACGTCCGCAATCTCCGATAACGTCACGAAGTCCCGTCCGATCTGTATGCCGTTCGGTCGGCCGTGAAAAGCAATGTAAAGAATCCGGTAGTTCTTGTACCGTTTGAACGTGAATTGCCGGAGGTATTCGAAGAACTCGTCCTTCGTGTTGCACTTGCGGTAGACGTATCTGAGCCCGGCAGAGTAGTAGAGAATATCGAGAATCGGACGGATACTTTGCTTGCTTCGCGGGTTGGTGTTCCAATTCCCCTCCAAGCAATATATGTATCGCGGCTTCCTCAAATCCGTATATCTTTGAATACGCTGTAATACCTCGGCAAATCTTCTTGCCGGATCACTTCGTCGTTATACACTTCGAGCATCTGGATACTTCGGTGGCGGCTGTATTTCGATACGGTCAGCAACTCGCCTTTGTAGGACTTTATCAGCTTCGTGACAAAGTAATGACGGAAGCCGTGCGCGCTTCCGTCGATCTGTAAGGTATGGAACGTTCGTTTGATAATCTCCCGGACGGATTTCGTCGTAAGCCGTCCACCCCGGCAATGGTTGCTGTCGCTCCGGAATAATGCGCCCTCGCGGAAACGGTACCATCGAAGATATTCCCGTAAGACTTTGACTGTCGATGGATGGAGGTAAACGGGTTCTTTATCGTCCCGGCCTTTGCCGCGAATCAAAGCGACTTTATCCCGGAACGAAATATCTTCGACGTTCAATCTAACAACCTCGATTTGCCGGAGGCCCTGAAACAAAAAGAGAGCGATAATCGCTCTCAGTCTTAGGTTAGCCCTTGTCGGTTCCAGTGCGGAACAGTATAACTGTAATTTGCCTATATCGTCATCGGTCAGGCCGTCTTTCTTGTGTAGTCTATTTTGGGAAAATCCTTTTATGCCGTCGGTGATCTTCTGCGGGATCAGTCGTACCCGGTACAACCCGTCGAGGAATACCTTTGCCGAAATCAGGTATTTGTTTTTGGTCGATACGCTGAACGTCTCGCAACCCTGCAAATAACGCTTGTATTCCAAATAACTGTTGCGATTCAGTCCGCGAGTGTCGGTAAACCGTAAAAAATGCCGTATCCGCACCGCATATTCCTTGCGGGTGGTCTTCGACACGTCCAACGTATCAAACGCCTGTTTAAATAACAACATCCCGCCGATTCGACGGCAATAACTCCGCGTGATTCATAACTCCGTTGCTGAAAATCGTATCCCGAAGTTACGAAATAACATTCACAGAGGCAAATAAATGAAAGCCAATACATTAGAATGCGGCGTAAAAATTGATGTAAAACTATTATATGATTAGTATCTTAATTTTATTATTTGTTTTGTCATTTATAATCTATATGTTTGTATATAAAATATATAGTTATCCATCTATGGACTGCGATAATACATATAAGTCTAAAGCGGTTTTTAATTATTTTTATGAAAAAGCACAAGGAGAGGGAATCCCCTTGACCCCAATGAAAGCCATTAAACTGGTGTATTTTGCTCATGCATGGAACTTAGGCTTTTTCAAAAAACCATTAATTAATGAACCTATTGAAGCATGGAAATTTGGAACTGTAATTCCATCTCTTTACCAATCTCTCAAAATATACGGAGCAAACACCATTGATTTCCCAATTATCAAGCATCCTGATGATTATTATCTTGACCTATTAATTGGGAATTATGATAATATTCCTAAAAATGAAATTATTACAACAGGGCACCTGACAGATAATGAAAAAAAGATCATTGATGCTGTTTGGAATAGTTATAAACATATGGATGGATTGGCAATGTCTAATATTATTCATCAAAAAGATACACCTTGGGCTCAAATATGGCAGGATGGAAAATGTGAAAGACATGCAGTTATACCAAATGATCTGATTACAGAATATTATTCTAAAAAGATCACGCAACAAAGACACAAACATGAGTAAACCGCAAATAAACGATATTGATGAAATTATTGCAGCGGATGCGCATTCAACAGCTCAGCAGCCACAAAATCCAAACAATTTATTATTTATTGCAGAACAAAAGGACTACATTAATCAACAAACAGAAGTTCTTAAAGAAGAACTAAAAGATATACAACATTATCGGGATTTACGAAAAAAATATGCTGACAGGGTTTTTGTGTTTATGTGTATTTGGTGTGTATTTGTTTTTGCAATTCTTATTACCGATGCTATAACTCTTCATACATTACCAAATGAAGAATTTCATGTAAATACATCTGTTTTATGTACATTAATAGGGGGAACAACGATTTCTGTGATTGGACTTGTAGGATTTATGATGCAAGGTCTTTTCCATACTAATGGAACAAATCATAAAAAAAGTTAATGATGTTGTATTTGTATGTACAGAAAAGATTGTTATTTTATTAATATGCATATAATTAATAAGTTGCGTACAAAGTTCTGTTTCCTATCTCTCCGCCACGTTGAAAGCCAAGAGGCGACAGCGATAGGTCAAATCCTGCAGGATCAAATACTTGCAGGATTTTTTCTTTTTTGGGGCATCGTCAAAACCAGCGCGGAAAAGGCTCTGAAACAGGTAGCAGAGTATCCAAATCGTTACCTGAAGACCTTACACCCGATCAGGTAACGATTTGTCCGGAATTGTCTTACTTGCAGTCGAATATGGCTGAGAGAATCTGTCGAGACGAAAAACGGGGTCAGTAATTTTGTAAACATTATAATTCCCTTTTTGTATGGACAAATAAACCGGTCTTCTTTCCATTAGATAGAACGATCCGGAATAGGGTATCGAACGTATGTTGGAATATTATCATCGTAAGGGCTATTCCGACAGTTGGATCAATCAACGACTGCAATCTATCGAGATTCGCAAGGAACTGACCGACGAATGGGAACGGCGCGTCGTTAAAAAGGCCGGAAATATGCCGTTTTAACCGGTATCATCACGCTGACGGCACCGTTCGTCATGGCCGTATGGGGGTGTATCGGGATTGAAACATCTTCGGTCTAAAAAGTAACGATACACAAAATATAAATCCTTTCTCTCGGGAGGAGATATAAATCAGGGGATAGAGTTGCAAACTCTATCCCCTGATTTATGTTACAGGCCGAATCCGCGTTTTACTTTCGGTCCGGGTTTATGATTTTCTCCAGTAACGTTCGGCTTTAGCGAATCCGATCTACTTTCTTTTATCGTAATACGCCGGTAGCCCGATTTTTGTTTTGCCGGAGCAACGAGATCGATTTTTCGCAGACCGAGGGTTTGTAGCGGCTGCCCGTTCTTGCTGGTACGACCCGGACCGGGAAATGTGGAAGGATCCGGTCTTTCTCGCCTCCTACCGGGTCCGCATCCGTTTCCATACGGACGGCACGGCCGAAGAGTACGAGGTTGAGTTCACGACGATTCGCGGCTGTTATCGTTTCGATTCTCGGCGCGGGATGATGACATGGGAAAATGGCGAGCACCGTGTCGTTTCGCTGATGCCCTCGTATATGACGGAGGTCATTTATGAGCCGGTAGCGTGGAAACACGCCTGCGAGGAGACGTATAAGTTCGTATACGCACGTTTGTCCGTTATGAATTGAGCCGACCTCGGATAAAAACGGATCGAAACCGGGTTACGCAGACTTCGTTTATAAAAGCGGTTCTCGCGCAGTCTGTGCTTTTCCCCTTTCATACGTTAAGGCTTTCGTTGTCCGGGGGCGCGGAGACCGGCCGCTCGGTTTTGGATTCGACTCGGAATAGACTGAAAATTTCCGGTTCATTGGAGTGGTAAGTTTCTTATTAATAAATTATTATGGCTTGCGCCTTTTTGTGCCGCATCATCTTTTGGCATCAGTTCCGAGGCGGTTTTCCGGTTTTTTTACAGAGCCAGCAGTTCGGCTTCTTTCGTCCGTGTACTGCCGGCAATCTGTTCCTCCAAAGAAGGCTTGGGGCCGTTTGGTACGTTTGGGCGTAACGGTCGGCTTAAAATATGCAATGCGCTACGATATGAAAGTTCCGTAAAATGGCCGATCGGAAGATTGGCTTTCTTTTTATATGTGTAGTATATTATTCAGTAGATTCGATATACGAATCCTTATAACGCTCACCCGTAAGTCTAACCATAAATCCCAATCTTATGAAAAACACCCAAACTTTTTCCAACAAAATGGTCGACCTGACCGGTATGCAGGATTACGAACGAATTACGGCTGAGTTCAACCGCTTGACAAAAGACTATTATGCGAAGGAAAAGAATCCCGTTCAGAGGTTCCGCACTTTGCGCCAAATACGGATCAGACTTGCGTCGGCTAAAAAGGTCTACGAGGTGGCCGGTAAAGAGAGCGAGTATATTATCCGCTTGTTGAAAAACGAAGAGGAGATTGTTTTGATGTTCGCATCCCAGGCGAAAGGTTCGGATCTTTCGCCGACCGAAAACAGAGCCTTACGTCTGAACTGGTCGGGCAAACAGATCGATTTGGTCGAGATCGTCTACGGTCTTTATGTCGGCCGGTGTATCAACGGAGGACGATGCGGCATTCAGGAGATTGCAGCCGTTTTCGAGCGATTGTTCGGTGTCAGATTGCCGCATATCTACAACCGACTGTTGGCTATCCGGAACCGTAAAAACGGACGGACCCCGTTTTTGAAATGGCTCAGCGAGCAGATCGAGCGGGATGCCGACCAGAAAGACGAATAAGTAAGTGACCCGTAATCGCAAAACAGAGGACAGGAGGCCCATCCTAGGCCCCTTGTCCTTCGTTTTGCAGCAAGGTCATCGTGCAAACGAATTCGCAGGAAAGAGAGAGTCCGTTGAATTCGGACCCACTGGGAGCGACTGCAGGAAAAGCCGTTCGTACCGCGAGCTTGCTTTTGTCCGCTCCCCTCATAGGTAAAGATTGAAGTACCAACGGACCGGAGGCAGTTAACGCCTTCCGTTTGAATATTCTGATATTTAAATTTTTCAATGTTACTCGGGTTTTCTCGGCGATTTGTTCTTTCGTGTTCGTTTTGGAATGATGGATCTGATTGTAGCTTTGATTAAAGAACGGCCCGATTTTTCCGCAAAACGAATGCAAACCGCTTGAAAAAGCTTTAGAACCGTGTGCGGTGAGATAAAATATGGAGTTCCTCTATGGGCTTTGCAATTTTTATTGTATTCACGATTAGATTTTTATCGAATATTTCGTCATAAAAAACAGGGTAGTTACCATATACTTATCAAATCGATTCGTTTTCGCTTCCGATCTTCGTACAGCAATCGCCCGACAACTATTATTCTACTGATTCAAACTTAGGATTATGACACGAATCGTTTCCCGACGTCTTCCCGCTTTTTCTCTGCCGGAGTTACTCGTTGTTTTGGTCATTATCGGGATTCTGGTGCTGATCGCGCTGCCGAACCTGATGCCGCTCATCTCTCGTGCCAAGAGTACCGAAGCCCAGCAGCAGCTCGTCTTTTTGCACACGCTCGAGAAGAACAACTTCTACACCTACTCGAAGTATTCCGCCTCGCTCGAGGAGCTGGGCTTCGAGCAGCAGCCTCTGGTCACGGACGGAGGCCATGCCAACTACCGCATCGAGATCGTCGAGGCTTCGGAGCGGGGATTCCGTGCGACGGCGACGGCCGTGGTGGATTTCGACGGCGACGGCGAGTACAATGTCTGGGAGATCGATCAGGACAAAAACCTGAAAGAGACCGTCAAGGACTGATAACAACCTTTTCTGATCGGCGGACCGGAACAGGCGGGACTCAGGTCCCGCTTTCCGGCACGCTTCCATCTCGAATCCGTTTGATACCCTCTTCATTTATGCCTTGGCAATCGTTCGCATACCTGCTTCCGGTCGTTCCGGCGACCGTACTGGCCGTCTCCGATCTTCGCCATCGGACTGTTCCGGTAAGCTGGCTCACCGCATTCGGCTTGTGCGTACTGTTGCCGTCCGTGTTTTTGTCATCCGTAGGAACGATACTGTACAATATGTTGACGAACATGCTGCTGCTGATCTGGGTCTTCGGCGGAGCGTGTATCTATCTGAAACTGCGCTACCGGCGACCGTCGAGCCTCCTTCGGCAGTATGTCGGTTCCGGCGATCTGATTTTCGCATTGCTGCTGACACCGCTCGCTCCGTTGCCGCAATATCTGTTGCTGCTGCTGGGGGGATGCTTGGCCGGACTGTTCTACTGGCTCGTCGTGCGTGTCGTCGTACAGAGAGAGACTACGATTCCGCTGGTTACGTTTCTGAGCCTGCCTCTGACCGCTTATTTGTCGTACCGCTTTTACCTTTCGCTGCCATGACCCTTCCCGAGCGCATACCGACCGAGATCGTGCAGTTGTTTTCCTCCGCCGAGGCATGGAGTTACCGGCTCGTGCCTTACGCCCGTAAGGACGGTGCCGTGTTGTGCGCTGGGGAGCGGGAACGTGACTACGCTTCCGTGTCACAGGAGATCGAGGTGCTGTCCGGATTCCGGGTACAGATCGAGCCGGTCGGGCCGGACGAGCTCTCCCTGCTGCTGAATCGCTACTACCGCCGGGAGGAGACTCGCCCGATGTCGGGGCGGACGACCGACTTGAGCCGAATCGGCAGCGGACAGGGCTTTCTTACGGACCTGATCGGCGAAGCATTCGACGAATATGCGAGCGACATCCATTTCGAGCCTTACGAGGAGCGTTGCCGCATCCGGTTGCGAATCGATGGCAAACTCGTCGAGAAATACGTGCTCGACCGGAGCAGCTACGCCTCGATCGTCAACCAGATCAAGATCATGGCGAATTTGGATATTTCGGAGCGTCGTCTGCCGCAGGACGGGCGTATCCTCTACCACCGGGGAGATCGCAAGTTCGACCTGCGCGTCTCGTCGCTTCCGACGATCTACGGAGAGAAAGTCGTGCTGCGCCTGCTG
>ERZ780226.227-NODE-227-length-55905-cov-31.936437_pt1 | contig 55905 bp, 51 predicted proteins | sample MGYA00511165_ERZ780226 | MGnify/ENA primary metagenome ERZ780226 (study PRJEB29588, sample SAMEA2152373) | human gut metagenome | biome: human gut; feature: human-associated habitat; material: faeces | place: Denmark | collected 2008/2010 ...
GGTTGGCTTCCTTTTTTGCGGCGAAGCCGCCTCCTCTTTGCCTTCCCCTCGAGGAGAAGGCAAAGAGGAGGCGGATGGGGCACTGGCGGCAGGAAAGTGCGCGAGGGAATGCGTATCAAGCAGGCGATTCACGGCAGCACCCGAGCGCCTGTTTTTGTAAATGATGATGCACGAAAGTAGCCTGCAAGTCACCAGTCACTTCTAACCCCTAGTCCCCGATCTCTTTTCATTTGTTCATGGATAAGTCATAAATTATGGCATTTATGTAAAAATAAGATAACATGCACTGTATCATATGTTCGAAATTATGGAATACACTCTCATATGACTGAATTTATATGGATATACCCCTATTTTATCTTGCCATGCACCCTTATTTTGTATAAAATATTAGTTACGTTATTACTTAGACTCATTCGAATATGCAGGAACGGGAAGCACATTTCTGAAAGTAGATGAAGAAAGGAAAGCGGTTATGTCGGGGGAGGGGATCCACTCTCCGGCGGGGCAGTCTCAGCTGCCGGACTTGGGATCATCAGGACTTGCTAGGAGGAAAGAATTATGGAAGACAAAGAACAGGAAATGCATGAAAACCTGGAACGCGGCCTGAAAAACAGACATATCCAGCTCATCGGCCTTGGCGGTGCGATCGGTGTCGGTCTGTTTCTTGGCTCGGCGACTGCGATCGAACTTGCCGGCCCGTCGGTACTCTTGACGTATGTCATCGGCGGCATTGCGATTTATTTCATCATGCGTGCGCTCGGTGAGCTCTCCGTCGCCTACCCGGTCTCCGGGGCCTTCAGTGCGCATGCGGCGCGTTTCTTAGGCCCGAAGTGGGGCTATCTCACCGGCTGGACGTACTGGTACATGTGGATGGTCACCTGTATGGCCGAGCTCACTGCCGTCGGGATATACATGAATTTCTGGTATCCGGACCTGCCGCAGTGGCTGTCAGCGCTCGTCGCACTTGTCATCATGACCGTGGTGAATTTCATCGCCGTCTCTGCCTATGGCGAGTTTGAATTCTGGTTTGCCCTTGTGAAGATCTGCACCATCATTTTCATGATCATCAGCGGCATCGGCATGATCGTCTTCGGCATCGGCAATGGCGGCATTGCGACCGGCATCGCAAACCTTTGGCAGAACGGCGGCTTCTTCCCGAATGGTTTTTCCGGCACCCTGATGGCACTTGTCATGGTCATGTATTCCTATCTTGGCATCGAGATCATCGGCGTCACTGCGGGTGAAGCGCATGATCCGAAGTCCACCATCAAGAAAGCCATCGACGAAGTCTTCTGGCGTATCCTTATTTTCTATGTGCTCTCTCTGGGCGTCATCATGTCCATCTACCCATGGAATGAGATCGGACACATGGGATCCCCATTTGTAGTGACCTTTGAAAAACTCGGCATCGCCGGTGCAGCGGATATTATCAATATCGTCGTCATCACGGCGGTACTCTCTTCCTGCAACAGCGGGATCTTCAGCTCCGGCCGTATGCTCTATAATCTGTCCCTGCAGGGGAATGCACCTGTCTGCTTCCAGACGCTGAACCGTCATCGTCTGCCGTGGGTCGGCATCCTTTTCTCCGCAGCGATCCTGCTCGTCGCTGTCGGTCTGAACTATGTCATGCCGGCTGAGCTTTTCGTCTACGTCACCAGCGTCGGTTCCTTCGGGGCGCTCTGGACTTGGTTCGTCATCCTGCGCACCCAGCAGAAATTCCGTGCCTCTCTCTCGGAAGAAGAAAAGGCGAAGCTCACGTACAAGATGCCGTGGGCTCCTTACTCCGGCTATATCACCATGGCCTTCCTTGCCTGCGTAGTCGTAGCTTCTGCCTTCCGTGAGGATACAAGAGTCGCTCTCTATGTCACTCCGGTCTGGTTCATTCTCCTTTTCATCGGCTATCGTTTCGTCGATCACGGAAATCGTGCCGGCGGAGCCAAAGTCGTGGATGTTGTCAAGGCGACTGCGAATCGATAATATATGCCCCCGATCGGATCTTTCGGTCGGGGATTTTTTATGAAAGCAAAAGGAAATAAAAATCCATATGAAATCCGACTCTGTGATTGAATCAGCGTTTCCCTAGAATCCCCTTCGTAGTAATGCTATTAAGTTAAGCGGCAGATCATTCTTGGCTCCCCATCGGGGGAGCTGCCCGGAGGGCTTGTGCAAGCGAACTGGATTTTTAGGAGTGAAGCGACGCGAAAATCCAGTGAGACGCCATTTCGAACGAAGTGAGATGAGGGGGCTACGTAGCGGTATTGCCTGAAAATGTTGGAATATCGATAGCATCAGACTATTCAACATGGAGCGTCATACCGTTAGCATGCCCCTATTGCCTTCGGCACTTCCCCCGATGGGGGAAGCAAGTCGTTACGGCGCTAACATTTTCCTTAACTTAATAGCATTGCCCTTCGCAGGACGCCTGCCCTTTTAGGTTTCCAAACTGAAAAGTCATCTTGTTTTCTGATGGCTTTTCGGCTTGACATTTTCCTCATCATCCGATAAAATAAGCACATATTACAAAAGTGCTGATGGAAAAAAGTACGTATTTCTGATTTTTCACAGAGAGCCGGGAATGCTGGGAACCGGTAAATAGGAAATAGGGAAGTTCTTTCCGGAACTGCATGACTGAAATCGAAGTAGGTCTTGCCGGGGTGGCTTGCGTTAAGGAGCCGAGAGTTGATCTGATGAAGATGAATGAGGGTGGTACCACGGAGAATCCGTCCCTTGGTACCACCCTTTTTGTATTCCTTAGATAAATTGGGTGGTACCGCGATGAGTCCCCGTCGTCCCTTGCTGAGTATAGCAAGGGACTTTTTGTTTCAGTGAGAGGAAGAGCGGCGCGGCCATAGAAAGAAGCGCGTAAATCTCTGTCACGCAGAATTATATTTCTGAAAGCAGCATAGTAGAAAAGTAGAAAGGAATATCATCATGAACAAATGGGTAAAAGCAGGGCTTATCGCAGCATTGGCAGGAATGACACTGGTCTATGGAGGATGCGGCGGCAATTCGGCAGGGAGCAGTAAGACTTCCGGCAAGAAACAGGTCGCAGTCGTGCAGATCATGCAGCATGGTTCGTTGGATGCAGCCAATCAAGGGATGATCGATGGGCTGAAGGATAAAGGCTATGGACCGGACAAGGTCGAAGTCGATCAGCAGAATGCACAGGGGGATCAGTCGAATCTGAAGAGCATCACGGCACGTTTCAAGAGCAATAAGCCGGACATTATTTTCGGGATCTCTACTCCGGCAACGCAGGCAGTCGCAAATGAGATCAAAGATATTCCGATCGTCGGCTGTGCCATCACCGACTTTGAGACGGCGAAGCTCGTCAAATCGAATCAGACGCCGGAAACGAATGTCACCGGCGTCAATGACCGTGGTCCGGTCGAAAAGCAGGTAGATATGGGCAAAGTCTTCCTGCCGAATGCCAAGACCATGGGGCTTCTCTACTGCTCGAGTGAAGTAAATAGTGAGATCCAGGCGAACCAGGCGAAGAAGCATGCCGCTTCCATTGGCCTTTCTGTCATAGAAAAAACGGTTTCCTCTGTAAATGATATCCAGCAGGTCGCAGAATCCATGGTAGGACAGGTCGACTTCATCTATGTCCCGACGGACAATGTTCTCGCGTCTTCCATCCCGACCCTTGTCAAAGTGACAGACCCGGCTAAGATTCCGGTCCTCGTCGGCGCTGACAGCATGGCCAGAGACGGAGCGCTCGCCTCTCTCTCTGTAGATTTCTATAAATCGGGCGTCCAGGCCGGCCACATGGCGGCCCAGATCCTGGATGGAAAGATCAAGCCGGAAGAAACTCCGGTCGAGGATCCGGAAGTCTATGAGGTCATCATCAATAAGAAAAATGCGGAGATCCTTGGTATTAAGATCCCGGATGAATACAAGAATGCCACGATGGTGGACTAGGGATGAGTAGCTAGGGATTAGGGATTGGGGATTAGGAGTGACTGGTGACTGGGATTCGCCGGCACCATCATTCCTAATTCCTCATTCCTAATTCCTCATTCGAGCAAAGCTTTCATTCATAATCAAGGGACAGCACGTCCTCGGGGCCAACCCTGAACCTTGAACCCCATATAGTATTGTATAAATAAAAGAAGGCAACATAAGATGAAGAACTGGATGAAATGCAGTATAGCGGCCGCACTCGCAGCGGCGGCTCTGATCTCCGGCGGTTGTGGTGGACAGAGCGGAGATGCCTCGGGCAAGATCAAGATCGGTGTCGTACAGATCGTGCAGCATGGCTCACTCGATGAGGCCAATAGAGGCTTCGTCGATGCATTGAAGGAGCGCGGCTATGGGCCGGATAAGGTCGAGATCGAGCAGGAAAATGCACAGGGCGATCAGTCGAATTTGAAGACCATCGTTTCCAGGTTCAAAGCAGAGAAGCCGAAGCTGATCTGTGCCATCGCGACACCGGCGGCGCAGGCAGCAGCAAATGAGATCAAGGACATCCCGATCGTCGGTACTGCGATCACTGACTATACCAGTGCAAAGCTGGTACAGAATGATGAGAGACCCGGCGGTAACGTGACCGGAGTCAGTGATTTCGCAGCCATGGATGCCCAGATGGAGCTTGCTGCCAAGCTCATCCCGCAGGCAAAGCATGTCGGCCTCATCTACTGCTCGAGCGAAGTAAACAGCGAAGTACAGGCGAACCAGATGAAGGACTACTGCAAGAAGCATGATCTTGCTGTCGAAGAGCGTACGGTGAACAATGTCAATGATATCCAGCAGGTGGCGGAGTCACTCATCGGTAAGGTAGACTACATCTACGTTCCGACGGATAACACGCTGGCTTCCTCCATTCCGACACTGATGAAGATCACGGATGCGAATAAGATCCCCGTCATCGTCGGGGCGGACATCATGGCAAAGGACGGTGCGCTGGCAGCGCTCTCGGTCGATTACTATCGCCTCGGCAAGCAGACGGGAGAGCTGGCGGCGGATATCCTTGATGGCAAGGTAAAGCCGGAGACGTCTCCGATCCAGCACCAGAAGGACTATACCATCGTCATCAATAAGCAGGATGCGGAGATCCTGGGGCTGACGATTCCGGAGGAGATCGCAAGGAAAGCGAATATGGTATAAGGAACAAGTAATAAAAGCCTCGATGGCTCAGAGGAGCTGTTGGGGCTTTTGCGTATGAGGTTCAGTGTTAGCCAAAGGAGTTAGAGAAATGCTGATTAAATCTGACAACGATTGAATCAGTGTTTCCCTAGACCTTGATGTTTGAGAGTTGGGATGGGCGGCTAGGAATTAGGGATTAGTAGCTAGGGATTAGGTTTACGATATGAGAAAACTGCCAGTTTCAAAACTTCGCGGCGCTTCTATATTCTTATGCGCCGCACCGCCCCCGTTGAACCCACTGCCCCCATAGACCCCATAGAACCTGTCAACCTTTTCCTTTTTCCCCATGGATTTCTGTGCTATAATAACCATGAGTATAACTATTTCTACCAGAAGAGCTATGCTGAAACTACACAAAGAAGGCGGGGCTATGTCAGAAATCAAAGAACGATTAGCTCATGTCATGGAGCGGATCGAAACAGCGCGGGAGAAGTCCCCGTATCATCAGCAGGTCACGCTGGTGGCTGTGACGAAGTTCCATCCCATCAAAGACATGGAAGAAGCCATTTCTCTCGGTGTCACCCATGTGGGTGAGAACCGTGTCCAAGAAATGGAAGAAAAATACCAGGAGCTCTCGCTCCCGGTGACCTGGCATCTGCAGGGACATTTGCAGAAAAATAAAGTCAAAAAGGCAGTCGCTATGGCAGATCTCATCCAGTCAGCGGACTCATTGTCCATTCTGCAAGAGATCGACAAGCGGGCGGCAGAGATCGATAAGGTGCAGGACGTACTCCTGGAGTTTAATATTTCCGGAGAAGAAAGCAAGACAGGCCTTTCACCAGATGACATGAAAATGGCGATCGATGAAGCGAAGTCGCTGTCTCATGTGAGGGTGCTCGGACTGATGTGCATGGCGCCGAATTATGAGGATGTGGAGATGACGCGTCCCGTCTTCCGCAAAGCCCACGAGATGTGGGAGGATATGAAAAAGCAGTTTCCCGAGGGACAGATTTCCATCCTGTCTATGGGAATGACCCATGATTTTGAACAGGCTATCGAAGAGGGAGCCACGATGGTGCGTATCGGCACCGCGATCTTCGGCTCTCGCGTATACCATTAGGAGGAGAAAGAAATGAGTTTATTGGATAAGTTTAAAGATCAGTTCGTCGATCGTGATGATGAAGATATGGAAGAGGAGGATCTTGGCGAGGAGACGGCTCCCGTCAATCCGGCTCAGCCCGTCCCGCCGCGTCCGGCAGCTGTCCGCGGTATCGGCAGAAGTGCTGTCCCGCGTCAGGCCGCCAAGCCATACACCATGGTTGTTGTCAGCCCGAAGAGCTACAGTGATGCGGAAAAGATCGGGGATCATCTGAAGGCTATGCGTCCGGTCGTCATGAATATGGAAAAAACGGATGCGGATGAAGCCCAGCGTATCGTGGATTTCGTTCAGGGCATCATGTATGCTTTGGATGGCCGCATCGACCAGATCTCTGAAAGCATTTATCTCTGCGCGCCGAATAATATGAGCGTTTCCCGTGAGAATTTCGCTGCCTATGCGGATCAGCAGGCAGCCGCACCGGCCGGTGCACCGCAGTGGAATGCCCAGCAGCCGCAGGGACCCTCGGCTCCAGAGGCTTGATGTCTTTCTGGGAAGCTGGCATGGGCTGGCTGAAAAAGCAGTTCAATGACCAGGACGAGGATGTCTATGACACACAGGCAGAGGAGAGGGAGATACTTCCGGAGGCAGGCGCGCTGCCGGCCCGGAGTCTCCGTCCGCTGGAGGTGGTCATCATGGTACCCGGTACGTATGCAGATGCACGGCATGGGGTGGATGCTCTTGAAAAAGGGCTCGCCGTTATTGTCGTTTTGAATGACAGTGTGGATGATGAGACAGCCAGCCGGTTTGTCGATTTCATGAGTGGAGCTGTTTATCTGGCCCACGGAAGCATCGAGCTTCTGAATGATGATGTCCTTATCTGCCTGCCGGAGACTGTACGGCTCGATAAGGATCGACTGACCGATTTCCAAGGCATCCCTGCCTGGAAAGGACCGAACCTATGAAAAAGATACTGATCATCGGATGCGGGGCGATGGGGGGAGCGATCCTCTCCGGCTGCCTTGCCAAAGGTTTATGGAAAAAAGAAGAAGTCTTCGTCAAGGAGCATTCCCTTGCGGCTTCGGAAGAAAAAGCAGCACGATACGGAGTCTCTGTCTCCAAAGAGGGGGGCGAAGCCGGTGAGGCGGATCTGGTCATTGTGGCCGTGAAGCCGAACGTGGTTCCTTCTGTGCTGGAAGAATTGTCCCGGCATGCGCCCCGCCGGGTTCTTTCTATTGCAGCCGCTGTCACGATCGAGACACTGGAAAAGGCTCTTCCGAAGGGGACAGAAGTCATCCGTGTCATGCCGAATACCCCGGCCTCTGTCGGGGAAGGCATGGCAGCGATCGCTCCGGGGACATTTGCTTCGGAAGGATTCATCGCTGAGGCAGAGGATATTTTCCGCGCGCTGGGTAAGGAAGCCGTCGTGACGGAGCGACAGCTCGATGAGCTTGGCGCGCTCTCGGGCGCAGGTCCGGGATATGCGTTTGTCATCATTGATGCCCTGGCAGATGCCGGCGTTCTGATCGGCCTTCCCAGAAAGCTTGCCATCGAAGCCGCTGCCCAGACGCTGTATGGCGCAGCCAAGATGGTGCTGGAAACAGGGAAACACCCGGCTGAGCTGCGGGATCAGGTCACAAGTCCCGGCGGTACCACCATTGCGGGGATCCATGCCATGGAGCGCGCGGGTATCCGCGCTGCACTGATGGATGGCGTAGAAGCATGCCTCGCAAAATCGGATAAAATGGCGGGGAAATAATTAGAAATGATGAGCCAGGAATCAACATATGAAAGATAGAGAAAAAATCATTCGTTATTTTGCGGCCACCAGTGACGATGCCAAAGACATGGCGATCCGTCTGCTGGATCTGGCCGATGTTGTCGACCGTGGACGGCCATTTGCTGTCGGCCCGTTTATGTCGCCTTTTGCCGCGCAGATCGGGCAGACTATCGCAACCCATATGAAGACGGTCACGGTGAAAAGTGAAGGCGGCTATCATGAGGCAGAGCGCGTGCGCATCGCCTTTTCCAGAGACGACTATGACGGCCCCATCGACTTTGGCATGACACTCCTCTCCGTCACCTGGGATGACCGTTACCGCCTGATCGGGCATCGGGACGTCTTAGGCTCGCTGATGGGTCTTGGTATCGACCGTGCCGTTCTTGGTGATATCCTCATGCAGGGCGCCGGCTGTCAGATCGTAGCAGACAGTACCATGGCCGGGTGGATCAGAGACAATTTCCATAAAGTCGCCATGGTCCCTGTCACGGTCAAAGAGATCCCGATGGAGGAGATCGAGCCGCCGAAGAAAACGGCCAAGGAAGTCCGTGCGACAGTGGCCTCTCTTCGCCTCGATGCCGTCGGGGCAGCGGGCTTTGGCATTTCCCGCTCCAAGATGGTGCAGGCCGTCGATGACGGGCGCACGGAGGTGAACTGGCAGCCTGCCAAGAGCTCGTCCCAGACGGTGAAGGCAGGCGATATCATCAGCATCCGGGGGCGCGGCCGCATCGAGATCAAAGAAGAGACCGGTACGAGCCGAAAAGGACGGACGGGGCTTTTGATCGACAGATATAAGTAAGGGTTCGGGGTTCAGGTTAATAGGTTCAATGGGTTCTGTAGGTTCGACAGGTTCATAGATTTCTCATCTTTCGTGAATACCATAGCCTTGAAGTTTGAAAGCAGGGATTAGTGGCTAGGGATTAGGTTTGCGATACGGGAAAATCGCTAATTTCAAACCTCCGCGGCGCTTTTGATTGTTATGCGCCGCACCAACCCCTTTGAACCTCTTGAACCTATAGAACCCTCTGAACCTCTTTCACACGTAATCATGGGACGGCACGCCCGAGGGGCTAACCCTGAACCTTGAACCTTGAAGTTTGAAAGCAGAAAGAACAATCTATCCTTTATGTGAATCCTCATAGGTTAAATGGGTTCTGAAGGTTCAAAAGGTTCAAAAGGTTCACAGGGTTCCCATCTTTTGTGAATACCATATTCAAACCTCCGCGGCGCTTCCAGATGATTATGCGCCGCACCACCACTCCTCACTCCTAACTCCTCACTCCTAACTGGCGAGTAGAGCTTTCACACGCAATCAAAGGGCGGCACGCCCGAGGGGCTAACCCTGAACCTTGAACCCTGAACCCTTGAACTCATAAGTAAGAATATCATTAAAGGAGCATAGATCATGATCACACCGATGGATATTCATAATAAAACATTTTCCGGTCAGATCCGCGGCTATTCGAAGGATGAAGTGAATGCCTTTCTGGAAGAGCTTGCGAGCGACTATGAAAAGATTTACCGCGAGCACCGTGCGATGGAAGAAGAAATGGACATCATCCGCACGAAGCTCCGCAACTACGAAAAGATGGAGTCGACCATGTCCCATACGCTGGTCATGGCGCAGGAAACCGCGGATAATGTGAAGAAGAATGCACACAAGGAAGCCGAGCTTTCCATTCAGGAAGCCCAGAGCAAAGCGCAGAAGATCGTTTCCGATGCCGAAGCGGCTCGTCGCAAGATGAATGCGGATCTGCTGAAGGCAGAAGGCGATATGAATCTGTATATCGAAAAGCTCTTGTCAAATTTCAAATCTGCGCTGGCGCTGATCGAAGCAGCCAAAGCCGCTCGTGCGCCGCAGGCGGTGCAGGCCGAGCAGCCGGCAGTTTCTGAACCGTCTGAACCGGCCGCTGAGGCGGAGCCTTCTTCCCCGGAAGAAGCAGCAGCACCGGCGGCAGAAGTACAGGAGGCAGCTCCTGCGCCTGCCGGCGGAAATCTTTTCGATGAGGCGGCTAAGACAGTAGCTCCGAAAGAAGAGAACTAAGCCTATGGAAACGAAACAGACCGTGACTGAGTGGGCCAATGACCATCTGGGGCTCACTCTGGCGATCACAAAAAGACTGCATGAAGAGCAGACCCCCTTTCAGCACATTGAGATCGTCGAGACGGAGCAGTATGGACGTCTTCTCATCTTAGACGGTGTTTTCCAGACTTCCGTCAAGGATGAGTGGACGTACCATGAAATGATCGCGCATGTCCCGCTCATGATGCATCCTCATCCGGAGCGTGTACTCATCATTGGCGGCGGAGACGGCGGCGTCGCACGCGAAGTCTGCCGCCACGAGTGTGTAAAGCAGGTGGATCTTTGCGACATCGATGGCCGCGTCATCGAGCTTTCGAAGGAATATTTCCCGACGATCTCCAAAGTCCTCCTGGATCCGCCGAAGAAGCTTCATGTCCATGTGGGAGATGGCATCGCTTTTGCGGCCGCGGTGAAGGACTTTTATGACGTCATCATCATCGACTGCTCTGACCCCATCGGACCGGGCGAAGGCCTTTTCACGAGAGAATTCTACAAAAGCGCCAAGGCGGCTCTTAGAGAAGATGGACTCATCGTCCAGCAGACCGAGTCTCCGATCGTCCAGCAGAAGACCGTCCACGATGTTTTTGCGGCGATGCGTGACGTATTCCCCATCGTACGCATGTATTTTTCACACGTGCCGATCTATCCGGAGTGTATGCACTCCTTCATGATCGGATCGAAGAAATATGACCCGCTGACAGCCAAGGTCCGTGAAAACGGCCCGCAGCCGATGAAGTACTACAATAAAAATATCCAGAAAAGCTGCTTTGCCCTTCCGAATTTCATCAAAGACCTGATCTATAAGGGAACATACAGCTTTTAACGAAAGAGACGTGCGCGAGCACGTCTTTTGTGTTGTTGTCGGGTTCAGGTTGATGGGTTCAGGATTGTGGTGGCAGCTTCGCTGCAAAATATATATTTGCGGCGGAGCCGCCACCTTCATTCCTAATTCCTCATTCGAGCAAAGCTTTCATTCGAAATCAAGGGACAGCATGTCTCATGATCTAAGTCTGAAAGCAGTTGTCAGGTAGCCATCTCTCCGTTTCGTCATCCCGAGTAAAGCCGAGGGATCTTTGTTGCAGCGGAAATCCGTACATTGTGCGTTGTTTCTCTTGCATGAAACACCGTACTCCCTGCCTTTGAAAGCAGGCTTCCCATTTGCGTTCTTGAGCTTACCCGGCGGTATGCCGCAAACGAAAAAGATTCCTCCACTTCGGTCGGAATGACGATACGAGAGTACGGTTTATCTAAAATTTACGGCGCTTCTATATTTTTATGCGCCGTACCAACACTCCTAACTCCTAACTCCTAACTAGAGAGCCGAGCTTTTACTCAAAATCAGTGGACGGAGCCGCCCCGAGGGCTAACCCTTGCCCCCTTTCCTTCCCATGATATAATGAGAAAAATGATTTCATGAAAGGAGCGATTTCCATGGAAATTCGTGTGTTGAAATATTTTCTCATGGTCGCGCGTGAGGAGAGCATCACGAAGGCGGCCAGCCGCCTCCACATCACGCAGCCGACGCTGTCGCGCCAGATGGCGGACCTCGAAGCGGATATGGGCGTCCCGCTCCTGGATCGGAGCGGACGCAAGATCGCATTGACGCCGGAAGGCATTCTTCTTCGCCGACGCGCCGAAGAGATCGTCTCTCTGGTCGACAAGACGGAGATGGAAGTCTCGCAGGCGGCAGAAAATCTGGAAGGCACCATCAGCGTGGCAGGAGGGGATCTCTCGCAGGCACGTGATTTTGTGCGTCTCATTAAGGAATTCCAGACACTCCATCCTCTTGTATATTTCCGCTATTACACGGACATCACGCCTTACATTTGTGAATGTATGGATCATGGCTGCGTCGATGTGGGCCTCCTTGTTGAGCCTTTCGATAGGGAGAAGTATGAGTCACTCCCCATCGGAAAACCGAGCCGGATGGGAGTGTATATGCGTGCAGATGATCCGCTCGCCAAGAAGCCGGAAGTATGGATGCAAGACCTGGAAGGCCGCCCCCTGCTGCGGGGGCTTCGTGCAGATCTTGATGCGATGCTCTTTGCCGGGCATACGGATCAGGATAGCCATCCTGCCATGATCGAGTCTGACCTCCCCACGAACCAAGCCATCATGGTCGATGAGGGCTTAGGCTATTTTATCAGCGGGGAGGGGGTACTCCCCTTTCTTGATGAGCGTCAGATCTGTTTCAGACCGATCGGAGAAAAGCCGCAGTATATCTACACATTTCTTGCGTGGCGCAGAAATCAGCCCTTCAGCCGTGTCACGAAAGCGTTCATTGAGTTTTTGAAAGAGAAGTTGAAGTGAGGGAAAACATCTGCGAAAGCAGGTGTTTTTTGGTTGTCGGGTTCAAGGTTCAGGGTTCAGGTTGGTGGTGCGGCGCAAAATATGATAGAAGCGCCGCAAGTTTTGAGATTAACGTAAAATGCGTCGCCCCTTAGAGAAGGGGCAGGCTGAAGGCCAGGGATAGACTGCCTCGAAGAGGCGGAATTCTGCAGAATGTTCATCGAGGAGCTTGGGCTAGCAGGAATACCGATTGATGCAGATAGTATGCTGACCGCTACGTAGAGTTGTGCCCCTTTGGGGCACTCTATCTTCTGCCTTTCGGGCATCCCCTTCTCTAAGTAATGCTATTAAGTTAAGGAAATCGTTGGCTGCATAGCGTCTTGCTTCCCCCTTCGGGGGAAGTGCCGAAGGTAATAGGGGCATGCTAGCGGTATGGCGTGCTATGTTGAATAGTCCGTTGCTATCGATATTCCAACACTTTCATGCAATACCGCTACGTTGCCCCCTCATCTCGCTTCGCTCGAAATGGCGTCTCACTGGATTTTCGCGTCGCTTCGCTCCTAAAAATCCAGTTCGCTTGCACAAGTCCTTCGGGCAGCTCCCCCGATGGGGAGCCAAGAACGTTCTGCCGCTTATCTTAATAGCATTACTTCTCTAAAGGGAAACTCCTCTTACGATATTTTCAAATCATTCGCGGCGTTTATTATTTTTATGCATCGCACCACCCAGTTGAACCCTCAGAACCTGTTGAACCCATCAACCTGAACCCCGAACCTTGAACCTATTAAACTTTTTTCATGCCTTTTCACTATCCAAATTCATAATCCATAAGTATTTGCTATACAGCAGCATTCTGCCTATACTAATGACAGAAGAAACGAAGGGAGGAGCATGAACGATGGCGATCCAATGGAAAAGGCGGCTTGCTGCAGGACTTGTGCTTGCGGTGCTGCCGCTTATCATGACCGCAGGATCCTTGCATTTTCACTGTGAGGAAGCCCGCGCCGCGCAGGTGATCAAAGAGGAGAAAGGGGCGTACGGCTGCCTGACCTGGCCGCAGAATCTGAATGCCGTCAGAAGCGAGGTGGAGATTTTCAAAGAGATCCCCAAAGACCTGCGAGCGGATACTCCGATAGCCAATGCGATTTACAGGAATACCCAGGTATACACGAATAGTCTCATGCTGGACATGAGACAATGGCAGACAGAGAAGCCTCTTTTCTATCGCGTACGGGCGTACGATCTGGATGGGCATCCGATCGGCCCCTATTCGCAGCCGGCAGATGTGGAGAGCGCACTTTTCAAGACGGAGCGCAATGCGCCCATCCCGCACGATCCCTATGGCAAGGGGAATGGCAGCGTCCTTCTGTATCCGGTCTATGCCTACACAGGAAATCCGAATGCCGCGCGCTATGAGGTCGAAGTCACGTCAAAGTATCCGGAGAATCTCCATGGCTTCTCTCCATCCGTCCACCGCATCTATGCGGCAAAGACAGAGCTCACGGATCTCTATGATGACGCGCCGCGGACAGGAACCTACTACTGGCGCGTCAGGGGAATGGACAGCACGGGGAAGCCCGTGGGTGAGTGGAGCCTGCCGCAGGAGATCAAAAATCCGGTGAAACATTGGAAGGTGGCTGTCTATGGCGACAGCATTTCTCACGGCGGCGGCCATCTCTCCTTTGGGCCTGCTGACCTTGCCTACAGCTATGAATCGTATCTGGACTTTCCTTCGATCAATCTTTCTCAAAGCGGGGATACGAGTGAGGCGATGGTCATGCGCTTCGAGAAGGACGTGCTTCCTTTTTCGCCGGAGTACCTTCTCATCTTGGGCGGGACGAACAGTCTTCGCGCCGGCGTCCCGGCAGCGGATGTGATCTCTGACCTGAAGGAGATCCAGAGAAAGTGCCGCGAGCATGGTATCACGCCCATCCTGATGACGCTGCCGCCGATCAATCCTGAAAACATCCAGAAGGCTTTTCATGAACCGACCTATGAGGGCTGGAAAGATTCTTTCGATGAGGTGAATGCTTTCATCCGCGGTGAGGTCCATATCGATACCGCCGCGCCCTTTGAAGAGATGGAAGAGCTTCCCACCTGGCTCGCGCTGGACGGCATTCACGGCGACTGGAATATGAAGCGCATGATGGCGGAGGTCATCAATCGGGAATTTCCAAAGGTGGTAGCTGGTGACTAAGGATTGGTGATTGGAGAATTCAGGGGGCGGCGTGTCTTATGACTGCGAGGCATCAGCGTTTCCTCAGTTCTTCGTATCATCATCTTGAGCGGAGGGGCTAGGACACCGCATCAGAAAAATGGGGCATGAGTCGCAGGATCTCGCATGATCTCTGGAGAACATTCTTGCCCTGTCCGTTTTTTATTCAATATGTAAGCAGAAAGGATTATGCTATGGTTAAACAGACAGCAGGACGCACCATTCTGGGAAATTTTGCGCCGAAATTTGCAGCACTCAATGATGATGTTCTTTTTGGTGAAGTGTGGAGCCGAGAGGAGAAACTGTCGCGCAAGCTCCGTTCCATCATCACGGTCAGCGCATTGATCGGGAAGGGCATGACAGATGCGTCTCTTGCCTACCATTTGAAGGAAGCCAAAAAGAATGGCGTGACGCAGGAGGAAATGGCAGAACTTCTGACGCACATTGCTTTTTACGCGGGTTGGCCTAATGCATGGGCGGCCTTCCATCTTGCCATGGAAGTCTATGAGAATGGGGACGCAGAGCACGGCGGTCTCTTTGGGCAGGGCGAGCCGAATACGGCTTACGCGAAGTATTTCACCGGGAATTCCTATTTGAAGGTGATTTCTAAAGCAGGCGATCCGCTGACCATATGCCAAGTGACTTTCGAACCTGGATGCCGCAACCACTGGCATATTCACCACGCCAAGAGCGGGGGCGGGCAGGTGCTCATCTGTGTCGATGGCGAAGGCTGGTATCAGGAAGAAGGAAAAGAGGCGCAGAGCCTAAAAGCAGGCGATATCGTGGAAATCCCCGCAAATGTGAAACACTGGCATGGGGCAAAGAGGGAGAGCTGGTTCAGCCATCTGGCTTTTGAGATCCAGGGGACCGATCTTTCTAATGAGTGGTGCGAGGAAGTCAGCGCGGCAGCCTATGACGCGCTGACTCGCTGAAGAGGTGTCTATGAAGATACTGATTGTTTACTACAGCTATAGTCATGGAAATACGAAAAAGATCGCGGAAGCGCTGGCAAAAGCCACGGAAGGGGATATCGAGCGCATCGAGACGGTCAAGAAGTACGGTTCCTATGAGGAAACAGTCGAAGTGGGGCAGGCAGAAGTACAGCGGGGGGAGTGTCCGCCGCTGCGTCCGATGAAGAAGGATATCGCGGGATATGATGTGATTGCTTTGGGATCGCCGACCTGGTGGTACACCATGGCGCCTGCCATGCGTACCTTCGTGACGACGCATGACTTCACTGGAAAGAAAATGATTTTCTTCACGACACATGGTGGCTGGCCAGGGAGCGCCATCAAGCATCTTAAGAATTTAACCCATGCGGATGAAGTACTCGGGACGATAGAAGTCCGCTTTGACCCCTACGGGGCGACGAACAGATTACGCCGGAAAAGGACGTGGACGCTTGGATTTCTATGATGAAGAAGAAAGTGCGAGGGTAGAATGGATATGCAACAGCAAGAGCTCGAAAAAATGAAAATCAAAGAGCTCAGAAAAGAACGCTTCCGCCTGCTGGATGATATTCACGAAAAGCAGCAGCAGCTCGATCAGATTGATTACCAGATTTATCAAAAGAAAAATGAAGAGGGAAAGGAAGGATCATGATGTGGAAGAAAGCGATCGCTCTTTTGTGCGCGTTTCTGGCAGCGGGAGGGTTAACCGGCTGCGGAGAAACTACGGGTGCGCCTCATCGCGAGGACAAAGCAGCAGGCGCATCGAGCGAGACCCATATGGTGAAGAAAGATGCCAAAGCCATCGTAGTATATTTTTCTGCGACAGGGAATACAAAACGTGCTGCGGAAATCATTGCGCGCACCAAAGGGCTGGATGTATGGGAAATCAAGCCGAAAGAACCCTATACGGATTCGGATCTCGATTATACAAATGACAACAGCCGCGTCAGCCGCGAACATCAGGATCGGAGCCTTATGCCGGAGATCGATGGGGATGTACCTGGTTGGGATAGCTATGAGACGGTTTTCCTGGGGTATCCGATCTGGTGGGGCGAAGCACCGAATATTGTGTATCATTTTGTGCGGAGTCATGACTTTTCCGGAAAGCAGGTCATTCCTTTCTGCACATCGCATTCCAGTGGTCTTGGAGACAGCGATGTGCTGCTGGAAGAAACGGCCAAGAGTGGCGAATGGTTTCCAGGGACTCGTTTCTCCGGCGGCGTATCTGAAAGTGACCTCATCGACTGGTCCAGGCACTTCTAGGGAGGCGAGGAAGCGCTATAAAGCTTCTTCTTTAGCTGCCTGCAGCGGGGAAATCTTTTAAAAGTAGGGAAAGACACTTGACAAGCATGAAACATGATTTATAATAAAAGCATGTTTTAAGAGCATAAGCATATTGTCTGTGTCTTAAAGCAAACCATTGCCTGCGTTTCGCGTGACGGGCGAGTCATCCCGCCGCGGTATACCCCTATACCACGGTTTCCCGCTTTCCCCATAGCCCCGATGACATCCCATCGCCTTCACAAGAGCGCAGGCAGAAAAGAGCGGGTCTCCCCTAATTTCCCGCTCTTTTTCTATTGCATTTTTCTGATGGATGACTGATTGGCTTCAGGTACTTGCACGTCCCATGCCCCGTGCAGGAAAAGATTTTCTGATCGATCAAAAGAAAAGCGGCTCGGTGCATGCCGGAGGGCGGGGTTTCTGATCCTCCCGATGAAAATCAGTCCCGCCTGGCAGATTTTCTTATTTGTTAAATTGACAATTCGTTTTATTATATTTTATAATTAACCAGATACATTTGAAATAGTGTACCCTTATTTTGGGGAGAGTTGATTTTTGAGTTTTCGGGGCCATTCGGAGTTTGGCCTCATTGTTCATGAAAAGGGGACATAATCATGGCACAGGCAGCAACAAGAGCAGAACGTATGGTGGGCGTTCGTGCGAATATTCTTAACACCGCTAAAAGACTTTTTTGGGAACAGGGGTATAAAAAGACAACCATTCGCCAGATCGTACAGGAGTCCGGGATCACCTCGGGCAGTATCTACAATCTGTTTGACAATAAAGACGCTGTTTTCTCGGCCATTACGAATGAACTTTGCCAGGTGATCGTGGATGAGGTGGAGAAGCGCTTCTCTGATAAACCGCTGGAATATCACTATGCAGCGATCCTGGCGGTCGAGCTGTATGCGATCGAGAAGAAATCTGTTTTCCGTGAACTCTACTATGAAGCCTATACGGAGCCAAAGATTTTCGAAGCCCTGCTCCATACGCATTTGGATCTCGCAGATCACTACCTCGCAGAGGCAGACTGTATGGGCTATCTGAAGCCGGATGAATATTATGCACGCATGCTCCTTTCCAAAGGCGCCATGCTCGGCTATATGCAAGCCTTCGACTTTGACCGTACCGGTCCTGTTCGTGTGCTTCGAAGAGAGCTTGCCTCCCTCATCCTGCTGTCTCTCGGGCTGAAGAAACGGGATATCAAAAACCTGTACTCCTTCATGCTGGAGATCGAGGATGAATGCAGCGAGATCATCGAAATGATCCTTGACAGCGTGCATCAGTCATAGGGCGGGGATAGTGAGTGAGGATCCCGATGGATCTGTGACTGGTGATCGGAGGTCGCCCCAGGGCGCCGCCTCCGCCAATAGACAAATGGATAGCGATCCCAAAGCGTGAGAGATAGAGTCTCTCACGTTTTTTTTTTGAAAAAGTTTCACAAAAGCTATTGCAATTTTATGCACAACGCTGTATAATTATCACATCGTTAAACAAGCCCATGTGAAAGGGCTGATGAAATTGTCTATATTATTTGGAAAGGCGGCATTATCATGACAGATATTAAAAGCGTAAAAAAAGTAGTTCTTGCATATTCCGGTGGTCTGGATACCTCCGTTATCATTCCGTGGCTGAAAGAAACCTATGGCTGTGAAGTCATTGCCTGCACCGTAAATCTGGGACAGCCGGAAGACTTCGAAGCCATCCACAAGAAGGCGCTCGCATCCGGTGCTGAATATGCAGAGACTCTTGATGTTCGCAAAGAATTCATTGAAGAATATGCATACAAAGTCCTTCAGGCAGATGGCCGTTATGAAGGCAAGTACCTGCTCGGCACCTCTTTCGCTCGTCCACTGATCGGCAAATGCCTCGTCGACATGGCAAAGAAATATGGCGCTGATGCCATCTGCCACGGCGCGACCGGCAAAGGCAATGACCAGGTTCGTTTCGAACTCACCATCAAAGCACTGGCTCCGCATATGAAGATCATTGCTCCATGGCGTATCTGGGATATGAAGTCCCGTGAAGATGAAATGGCTTATGCAGAAGCACATGGTGTGCCGATCGACAAGTATGATGAAAAGCAGACTGATGAAGAAAAGGCTGCACAGAAATACCCATACTCCATGGACTGGAACATGTGGCATCTGTCCCATGAAGGCGATGACCTGGAAAATCCGGCAAATGCGCCGCACAAGGATATGTACCTCGTCACCTGCGATCCGGAAGAAGCTCCGGATAAGCCGGAGATCGTTACCATCGATTTTGAAAAAGGCATCCCGACCGCTGTCAATGGCAAGAAGATGGACGGCGTAGAGCTCGTGAATACCCTGAATGCCATCGGCGCACGCAACGGCATCGGCATCGATGACCTCGTAGAAAACCGCCTCGTCGGCATGAAGTCCCGCGGCGTCTATGAAAATCCATGCGGCTCCATCCTTTTCTACGCACACACCGAACTGGAACGCCTCTGCCTTGACCGCGCGACCTTCCATTTCAAAGAAATCGCTGCTGTAAAATACTCGGAGCTCGTATATGACGGGATGTGGTTCGCACCGCTGCGCGAAGCACTGCAGGCCTTCGCTGACAAGACCTCCGAAACCGTGACCGGCAAAGTCACCCTTCGCCTCTACAAGGGCAACATCATGTCCAATGGCGCAGAAAGCCCGTACTCCCTGTATAATGAAGAATTCGTCACCTTCGGTGAAGATGATGTATATAATCAGGCAGATGCAGAAGGCTTCATCAACCTCTTCGGCCTGCCGCTCACCATCCGTGCTCTCATGAAGGAGAAGAATGCAAAATGAGTGATATGATGTGGGGCGGACGCTTCACGAAGGCAGAGGAAAAGAATGCACTGGATTTCAATGCATCCATTTCCTATGACTGCCGCATGTATCGTGAGGACATCGCCGGCTCTATCGCCCATGCCAAAATGCTGGCGGCTCATGGGATCATTTCCAAAGAGGATCAGGAAAAGATCACCAAGGGTCTTATCTCTATCAAAAAAGAGATCGATGAAGGGACATTCCCTTTCTCCGTCGAGCTCGAAGATATTCATATGAATATCGAAAAACGTCTCACCGAGGAGATCGGTGATGCCGGCGCCCGCCTCCACACGGCGAGAAGCCGCAATGACCAGTGCGCGCTGGATCTCCACATGTATATGAAGAGAAATATCGCGCGCCTGTCTGAAAAGCTCATCGCCGTCTTAGAAGCCCTCCTCGCTGCTTCCAAGAAATATCAGGACGTCATCCTGCCGGGCTACACCCACATGCAGCGCGCGCAGCCGGTCCTCTTCGCTCATCACATGCTCGCGTACTTTGCGATGCTCGAGCGTGACTTCAAGCGTCTCGAAGACTGCTACGATATGTGTGACATGTCACCGATCGGCGCCTGTGCGCTGGCAGGGACCACGTACCCGACACATCCCGAGGAAGAAGCGAATGACCTTCACTTCGCCTCCGTCTATGGAAACAGCCTCGATGCGGTCTCGGATCGCGACTACCTTCTCCAGTTTCTTTCCTTCGCATCGATCTGTGCGATGCATCTCTCGCGTCTGTCGGAAGAATTCATCTACTGGTCCACCAGCGAATTCCAGTTCATCGAGCTTGATGACGGATACTCCACGGGCAGCTCTATCATGCCGCAGAAGAAGAATCCGGACATGTGTGAGCTCATTCGCGGCAAAACCGGCCGTGTCTATGGACACCTCATCGGTCTTCTGACCGTCATGAAGGGTCTGCCGCTGGCCTATGACAAGGACATGCAGGAAGATAAGGAAGGCGTCTTTGATGCCTTGGATACCCTGTACTTCGCCCTCGACATCTATGCCGGCATGATCTCCACCATGACTGTCAATGGCGATCACACCCGCCAAGTCCTTGAAAGTGACTTCTCGAATGCGACCGACATGGCAGACTATCTTGCGAAGAAAGGCCTGCCTTTCCGTCAGGCGCATGCCGTCGTCGGAAATGCGGTCCACTACTGCATCGAGCACCACAAGGTCCTTCTGGATCTCTCCATGGAGGAATTCAGATCCATGAGCCCGCTCTTTGAAGAAGATATCAAAGAAGCCCTCTCTATCGAAAACTGCGTGAAGAACCGTGAAAGCTACGGCGGCACAGGGCCGAAGTCCGTAGAACGTCAGCAGACACATGCAGGGGACATGATCGCTAAGATGAAAGAAATGTCCGCGTCTTGGAAAGAGGAAATGGCGTTTCTTGGATGAGTGACTGGTGACTAGGGACTAGTGATTAGTAGCTAGGGATTAGAAATCACGTTTCTCTGAACTGCTCCATTGATGTAACCACGGCGTTTCCGCCTGGTATAGACAATTTCACAAGCAAAAAGCCCATCGTCTGATGGGCTTTTTGCTTGTGAGAAAGGGGGGGCATGGTGGCGGCTTTCTCATATAGCAGGATATGCTTTTATCGGATCCGGTGAGCCGCGCGATCACTAAAAAAGAAGGCACCTCAAGGAAGATGCCTTCTTTTTTCTTATCTTTCCGGCGGAAGTCCCGCATATTCTCTGGCAAAGTCAGAGAAATTCTCGATGATATAGCGCTTCAGCATATCTGCCGGAGGAGAGAGCTTCTCACCTTTTTTCCACGAAAGGCTGATGTAGCGCGAGCAGCTCGGAGAGGAGATCGGCACCAGCGCGACATGATCGCCGCCGACACCGTGCCATGTGATGCGCGGCGCGAAGGATACACCGAGGCCGGCGCGGATGAATTCGCGTACCGTCATCGGGCTGTCGCTCTCGAGTACCACGTGTGGGACAAAGCCTGCCATGCGGCAGTAGAAGTCTGTGATGGTACGAAGGGAAGAGCCTGCTTCCAGAGAAATGAATCCCGCTTTCTCAAATTCATCCAGATTGACAGACGATTTTCTGGCATGCGGATCCGTATCCGGCATAGCCAGCATGATGTCTTCCTTGAGGAGCGTCACAGAGTGGTCATTCTCGATCGGATTGATGGAGGAGGACAGGAAGAGATCCACATGATTCTGGTTCTGCTGACCCGGCTTATTGTGCTGCTGCAGGATCTCGAAACGGATATCCGGATGCTCCTGACGGAAACGGGTGAGGAAAGCCGGGATGATCATAGAAGCCGCGAAAAGGGAGATGGTGACGGTGAGCTTCTGTGCTTCCTTGGTATCCGCCAGCTCCTTCTGCGCGCCGTGCAGCTCCTGCATGATGCGGTTCGTATGGCGGAGCAGGATCTCGCCATATCTTGTGAGGACGATGTTTCGACCGCTTCGGGAAAAGAGCGGTACGCCGAGCTCTGTCTCAAGTACCTTGATGGTATGGGACAGGGACGGCTGGGAAATGTGAAGGGCTTCTGCTGCGCGCGTCAGGTGCTGCAGCTCGGCTGTCTTTTGGAAATAGCTCAGGGCGAGCAATGTCAATTTCATGGAGATCCCCCAAATGATTGATAGAAAAAACAAAAAATCGAATATCACTTATAAGTATTATACTCTTACACATGGAAATTATCAATCAATCTTTCTTCTTATGCACTGAAATTTAAGAATTCGAAAAGAGATATCGGCTGTCTTGCGGTTCCCAAAAGTCCCGCGCATTCATGGGAGCTAAAATCATCAAGAACTGTCGGGCATAAGAAAGATAACGGGCAGGAATACATGGTCAATGGAAGTGACTCATTCATAGATAAAGGGCAATGAATCGATAGATGAAGTCTTGGTTCACTCGGAAGCCCGCGTTCTTAAACCTCCCCTTCATTTATAGTATAATAGGAAAAATAATAGCATTTTGGAAAGGAGCTTTTCTATGAAGAGGAAAAAAACTGCCCCTATGACGAAGGTAGAACGCATCGCTGCCGCCATTCGTGGAGATGCAGTAGACCGTGTACCATACTCGCTGTGGTCTTATCTGCCGATGATCGATCTCGATCCCGCAGCGAATGCGGAACATACCTATGATTTCTATAAGACCTATGACGTCGATATCTTGAAGACGATGAATAACGGGATGTACAGCGTCGAAGACTTCGGCATGACAGTTGATTATTCAGACATTGAAAGAGGCGGCGTGGCGAAAATCATTTCCACTCCGGTCCATACGCCGGAAGACTGGCTGAAAGTCAAGCCGGTCTCACTGCATGAGGGGGCGCTGGCTCGTGAGCAGGACTACCTGAAGCGACTGCTGAAAAAGACCAATGGCGAAGTGCCTGTCATTTTCACCGTATTCAGTCCGCTGACTACGGCAAACAAACTGTGTCCGCACATGATGGAGCATATCGCTTCCGGTCATGGAGAGAAAGTGAAGGCAGCCCTGACTGCTATCACAGAGACCACCTGCGCCCTCGTACAGCGTGTCATCGAGCTGGGTGCCGATGGCATTTTCTTTGCGACGCAGCTCTCCTCCTATGATCTGGTGAAGGAGGATCTCTACAAAGAGTACGGCATGCCCTATGATATCGCGGCCCTTTCCGCTTCGCAGGGCTGGTGCAATGTGCTGCATGCCCATGGAAAGCACATCATGTTCCCCCTGCTTCGGAAATACCCCGTTCAGATTTTCAACTGGCATGCCTTTGAATCTCTGCCGGGCATCCACGAGGCGCAGGTCATGACCGGTAAGTGCATCATGGCCGGCCTTGAACGCATGGATATCACCGACGGACATAAGAATGAGATCGAGCACCAGATCTATGAGACGCTTAGAGAGACGGGCGGCCGCCATGTCATTCTCTCGCCCGGCTGCGTCATCCGCTATCCGCTGGATCCAGATATGCTTTCCTTTGTCAGGAAGGCCAAGGAAGAAATAGAAACGAAACTATTGGGGACTGGTGACTAGTGACTAGTGACTGGGAGACATCTGACTCTCTCGTATTGTCATTTCGAGCGAAGCGAGAAATCTTTGTTATTCGCGGCTCATCGGACGATGTTAGAAAGAGCGAAAACAGAAAGCCTGTTATCAAGAAGCCTTCGGGCATTGACCTACATATATTCGCGGCGAAGCCGCCACCTTCATTCCTCATTCCTCATTTGAGCAGAGCTTTCAAACGGAATCAAAGGAACGATCCGCCCCTTGGACTCACTCTGCATCTGGCAATAAAAAACTCCCGATTTTGTCGGGAGTTTTTTATCTTATTTATTTCTTTTCCATCGGTGGAAAGGTAGAGATCTGTGCTGCACTGTAACGGAGCTTTGGCGAAACGATCGCGTAGATCACGTAACTCATAGCGGTGACGAAGGCACCTTCCAGAATGACGGTCCAGCCGCAGCCGTAAACCGCATATACACTGTAGATGCCGCCAATGATAGCAGCGATGTTTGCGATCTTTGCTTTTTCCATCGGTACGCCTTCCGCTTTCTGAAGATCAGAGACAGCACCCATCGCGAGAAGATAAGGGATGAGATTGATCATGACCGCGAGGTTGATCAGGATGTTGAACTGCTTCAGGAGAGTCGGGCTGATGGTAGCGAGCGTCATGCAGAGCTGGATGCCGAAGAGGCAGGCGATCGCTACATAAGGCGAACGGAATTTGTTGACCGTGGAGAGGAAGCGCGGGAAAAGGCCGATGCTGGAGGCTTCACGAGCTACTTCCGATACAGTGAACTGCCATGCGGTCAGAGAAACGAAGCAGGAGCAGACGAGCATGCAGGAAACGATGTGGCCGACAGTGTCGCCAAACATGGAGGCATACGCAAGGCCGAAGGGCGCACCGGAGACCATGAGCTGCTGGTAAGGTACGAGTCCACCGATGATAGCCGTCGAGGTGGTGTAGCAGGCACCGGCGAGAAGTGTCCCGGCGAGGACTGCGATCGGTACGTTCTTTTCCGGATTTTCTACCGTATCAGAATTGGCACAGGCAGTTTCAAGACCCAGGAAAGCCCAGATGATGACAGCAATGGAGTCTTTCATTGCCGCATAGAACGGCATATCGGACGGATTCCAGGCTTCTCTGTAGATGTTTGCATCGAAGAAGAAACCGCCGGCAAAGAGGAGGCCGATGACCGGAATCACGACGCAGATGACACCGAGAGAGGTGAATTTGCCAAATTTCTTCGGGCCGACCAGACTGATGGTCGCTGCAAGAAAGAGAGTAGCAATGGTAGCGAGGCAGACTTCGACCGGCGAAAGGTCAAAGCCGAAGACATATGAGCCGTAGCTGACAACGCCGCTTGCGATAGCAACATTCGCAATGATGAGGGAAATCGTATAGCAGAAGTTAGAGACGAAATTTCCCGATCGGCCAAAGCGATACTCTGCATAGCCGCCCATGCCGCCGACCTTCTTTGTGAACATGCCGCACTTGGCAAACGCATACGCGAGGATGGTCGCGCCGATCGAGGCGAGGATCCAGGCGAAAATAGAAACTGTCCCGACTTCAGCCAGTGTTGCTGGCAGAAGAATAATACCGGAACCCATCATGTTGATGGCTGTGACTGTTGTGAGCTGTACCACTCCCATTTTTTTGCTCTTAGACAAGGTTTGTTCCCTTCTTTCTTAATCCAACTCATGACGATGTCATGATGGGGGAAAAAATGTTGTCCCGGACGTTTCCGGATGATGCAGTCTGAAATCATCAAGGCATGCACGAGCCCCATTTGCTTTCGATAACGGTGAAAGAAACAGGGCATAAAGAAAACCTACCGGTCACAGAGTGACCGATTCGCAGCTCAACTGCCGAAACAGGGCGCGTGAATTTTTATTTACTGCAATATACCATAATCGAACCCGTATGACAAGACTTTTTTGAAAAAATTTGATATTTTTTTTCAGAGCAACTCCTATGAACTTTTGAGGACTTCAAAGGAAAAAAGAGAAAAACAGAAGAAAATGGCAGCTATCACGGATTGGCATGGATTGGAATGATAAATCAGAATGTATCATGATTTTTCCTACCAAAATTTCATAAAACCTCAAACTGCCCTTTTTATCGCCCTTCTGGGGTTTTCAACCAAAATAGACTTGTGAATATTATGCATGTTCATGTTGGAAATATGCAATTCTATACGCTTGCATCTGCGGATCTCTTTCTGCACTTTATCCTCTGAACGCCTGAAATGGGGTGAAATTGCCCCACAATGCCTCACAGTGACAAAAATGATAAGCTATATGAGAATAGAAGCCTTATAAGTGAGAATAAATATATTTTATTACCTATGGTAAAGAAGAAATCTATAATGCGAAAGGCACGGGCTTTCTTCTTTCTCACCGCACCTTCCCATGGACTCTTTTGCATGGATGGGACCCGCTTTGCGCGTTTTGCAATGAACCCGCTGCGTGGGGCCTTACCATCAGTCCCCGCTTTCCTTGACACTCCGTTTATATTTGCTATATACTATTAAATATGACTTTCTATGGGATCCCCCCCATATAAGGAATAAAATTATTCAGAAAAGAGGCAAATTGTCATGGCAGAAATGCAGCGTACCCTGGTCACCAAAGAAGGCCTTGAAAATATGCAGAAGGAGCTCGACGAACTCCGCAGTGTCAAACGTGCGGAAGTCGCGCAGCGTCTGAAAGAAGCCATTGCCATGGGCGACCTTTCGGAAAACTCCGAATACGATGAAGCGAAGAATGCACAGGCGTTCCTCGAAGGCCGCATCCAGCAGCTTGAACAGCAGATCCGTACAGCACAGGTCATTGAAAAGGGAACGAAGAACCGTGTAGATGTCGGTTCTACTGTCGTTATCGAAGATATGGAAGAGCATGTGCAGGAAACCGTCACCATCGTCGGCTCCACCGAGTCGAATCCTTTCGAGGGACTGATTTCCAATGAATCTCCGGTCGGCCGTGCCCTTGTCGGCGCGAAAGCGGGCGATATCGTCGAAGCGGATGCTCCGACCGCTGTACTGAAGTACAAGGTCATCGAGATCAAAGATAATTAAAATGATTTTTCATCCTGCACAATCCGCCATGATCTGGCGATGCAGGGTTCAGGATTCAAGGTACGGAGGCAGGACGGGCTTTTCAAAAGTGCCCTCTCTCGGTGCACGGGACTCTGGACCCTTTTTGTGCTATTTATAAAATGAGGGTAAAAATGACAGAGAAAATGAATCAGAATAACGGGCCAAAGCTGAATGACCAGATGCTGATCCGTCGTGAAAAGCTGGAGAAGATCCGTGCGCTCGGCGTAGAACCATATGGTCAGAAGTTTGACTACGATCACCATGCATCTGACATCAGACAGCAGGCTGAGGAGCTCGAAAAGAATGAAACTCATGTCCGCCTCGCTGGCCGTATCATGATCCGCCGCGGGCAGGGTAAGACCGCATTCTGTGTCCTGCGTGACCAGAGCGGCGATATCCAGCTCTATTTCAGAAAAGATGAGCTGCCGGAAAATGAATGGGCTCTCTTTAAACTCGTCGATCTCGGTGATATCCTTGGTGTCGAAGGTGTCGTTTTCAAGACCCACACCGGTGAGCTCACTGTTCGCGTCCTGCATTTCACGATGCTGTCCAAGTCGCTGCGTCCACTGCCGGAAAAATGGCATGGCCTCACCGACAAGGAACAGCGCTATCGCCAGAGATACCTTGACCTCATGGTCAATCCGGAAGTCAAAGATACTTTCATCAAGCGCGCGGCTATGATGCGCGCCATTCGACAGTGGTATACGGACCACGGCTTCCTCGAAGTCGAGACCCCGGTCCTCCAGCCGCTGTATGGCGGTGCGAATGCGAAGCCATTCACCACCCATTTCAATGCTCTCGATATGACCATGTATCTGCGTATCGCGCCGGAGCTTTACCTGAAGAGACTGCTCGTCGGCGGTTATGAAAGAATTTTCGAGATCACGAGAAACTTCAGAAACGAGGGCATGGATACCCGCCACAATCCGGAATTCACCGCTATCGAAACATACCAGGCTTATGGGGACATCGAAGACGTCATCAACCAGACGGAACAGATCGTAGAAGCCTGCGCGATGGCTGCCTACGGTACGACCAAGTTCAAGTACGAGGATACAGAAATCGACGTCAAGGCTCCGTGGCCAAGACTCACCATGGCAGAGGCTGTGAAGAAATATACGCCAACCCATGAAGACTTCGATGCATGCAAAACCATCGATGATGCACGTGCTATCGCTGACCGTCTGCATGTAGAATACAGTGAATTTGATGGCTTTGGGAAGATCCTGGCAGAATGCTTCGATGCCTATGCCGAAGAACACCTGATCCAGCCGGTCCACATCACCCGTCACCCGATCGAAGTCTCCCCGCTCTCCAAGCTCGACCCGACCGATCCGCGCTATACCATCCGCTTCGAGTCCTACATCTATGGCCGCGAACTCGCAAACGGCTTCTCGGAATTGAACGACCCGATCGACCAGAGACAGCGTTTCGAGATGCAGGTCGAGGAAAGAAAGCACGGTGATGATGAAGCGCATCCGATCGATGAAGATTTCCTGACGGCTCTCGAATATGGTATGCCTCCGACAGGCGGTCTCGGTATCGGTCTTGACCGTCTCTTCATGCTGATGACGAATTCTGCAAGCATTCGCGACATCCTCCTCTTCCCGGCGATGAAACCGGAAACGGCGCTCGAGAAGAAGGTCGCTAAAGAGGCAGAAGCCGCAGCGGCTGATATGGAAGAGGCAGAAGAAGCCATTGATTTCTCCAAGGTAGAGATCGAACCTCTCTTCCAGGATTTCGTAGATTTCGATACCTTCAGCAAGTCTGACTTCCGCGCCGTCAAGGTCAAGGAATGCAGCGCTGTGCCGAAGAGCAAGAAGCTCCTCAAGTTCGTTTTGGATGATGGCACGGGCGAAGACCGTATCATTCTCTCTGGCATTCATGCTTACTATGAACCGGAAGAACTGGTCGGCAAGACACTGATCGCGATCACAAACCTTCCACCACGGAAGATGATGGGGATCGACTCTTGCGGCATGCTTCTCTCGGCCATCCATCAGGAAGAGGGCGAAGAAAAGCTCCACCTCCTCATGGTCGATCGTCATATCCCGGCCGGTGCAAAGCTGTACTAATTAAAAATATCAGGCAGAGTAAGCTTCCGTGCGTGAAGTGCCGAGTGGACAGGGAGTTGTCACTCGGACGAAGAGACAGGAAGGCGATGAGTCCGTCATCGCCATCCCGTCTCGCGGTACGGAAGCTGCATCCCGCTGCTGCAGAAGGCTTCCTCCTGTAGCAAGTCAAGCAGGAGGAGGTCTTTTTTCATGCCTAAAAATAAAATTCATGAGCTGGTCATGCTCGGCATTCTGACCGGGCTTGCCGTGCTTTTGTCCTACGTCTTTGCCATCCAGACGCCTTTTGTGCGCATCACCTTCGGATTTCTGCCCATCGCGCTCGCCGGTGCTTTCTACGGACCGTGGAAAGCGGGGCTGGTGGGTGCGCTGGATAATCTCATCGGTACTGCGATCATCGGGACGAGCATTTTCTTCCCCGGCTTCACGCTGTCTGATTTTCTGACAGGCTTTCTGTTTGGATGGTTTTTCTATCATAAGGAGATCCGATTTCCCTATGTCTGTGTGCCGTTTCTTCTTGTCATGCTTCTGATCCATCTGGGCCTCAATACCCTCTGGCTGGTCCTCTACTATGACAAGGCGGCTTCGGCCATCTTCCTGTCCCGCGTCATCAAGAACCTCCTTTGCTTCCCCATGGAAGTGGGACTGTTTCTCGCGGTGTACAAAGCGGTAGGGAAACAGGTGATCAAGGGATTGGTGTGACTGGATATGAGGCAACAAAGCTGTTAAACGCTTTGACTCAAAGTGAGGAGTGAGGAATTAGGAGTGAGGAGTGAAGGTGCGGCGCATAAAATGAGGATGCGCCGAAGAGGAAGAGTTTTATATAAATAACGAATAAGTTATTCTATATAATGCCGGATATTTGAATGCCCTATGAGTGGTGCGTTCCTTCCGGGGTTAGCCCCTGGGGCGTGCCGTCCACTGATTCTGCATGAAAGCTTTGCGCGAATGAGGAATTAGCAGTGAGGAATTAGGAATGAAGGGGGCGGCTTCGCAGCGAATATATATGGGCAATGCCCGAAGGCCGGAGAATAGAAGTCAGAGCTCTGATGTCTGATGGCTCTCTGTCTCCTAGTCTAATCCCTAATCCCTAGCTACTAATCCCTGCTTTTAAACTTCTCATTCTGATTTCGTAAGGAGAAACGTTATGGCAAACTATTCATTTATCGTTTCCTATGATGGCAGCCGCTACGAAGGCTGGCAGCGGCAGACACGCACGGAAGAGACGATCCAGGGCAAGCTGGAAAAGGCACTCAGAAAGCTGACAGGCGAAGAGGCGCAGGTCATCGGCGCAGGACGGACAGATGCCGGAGTCCATGCGCGCGGACAGTGTGCGAATGTTCAGCTTTCTGCGGCGCTGCCCGTCAGGCAGCTGGAGGATGAGCTGAACCGTCTTCTGCCGGATGACATCGGTGTGTCGCGCATGAGGATAGCGGGTGAGCGTTTTCACAGCCGTTTCTCCGCGACAGGAAAATTCTATCGTTACCGCATTCGCACCGGCAGTGAAAAGAACGTATTCACGCGGCGCTATGTGTGGCAGCTGGGAGAAGCGCTCGATATTCCCGCTATGGAAGAGGCCGCGCATCTTCTGGAGGGCAGGCACGACTTCAAGTCATTCTGTGGAAATCGGCACATGAAGAAGTCCTGCGTGCGTGACGTGAAGGAGATCTCTCTTCATGTGACGGAGGGAGAGCTGGTCATGGATTTCATCGGGGATGGCTTCCTGCAGAATATGATCCGTATCCTCGTGGGGACGCTTGTCGAAGTGGGCGAGGGGAAGAGGAGACCTTCTGAGATGGGGGAGATCCTCGCGGCTCGCGATCGCAGCCGCGCCGGCTTCACCGCGCCTCCCTGCGGGCTTTGCCTTGAAAAGGTAATGTATGAGTGACTGGTGGCTGCCTTGCTGAAGTGTTTTCATGATGCGGCAGCCTCGTAGCACTATGGATCGGTATTCCTTTAAATGAAAAAGTCTCGCCGTTTCATACAAAAGAGGGGCTGTGAAATAACGATCATCTCATTTTCGCGGTACATCTGCCGCGGGGGACTTGCAGCTCTCATAGGAGTGACCGGGAAAACTTATCCCAGCTGTCTTTCATGCCATAGTCACCCTATCCGCCCCTTTCGGGCACCTTCCCCTAGAGGGGAAGGCTGCGATACGAGAATACCATCTTCTAAAAAAGGCGGCGAAGCCGCCACCTGAACCTTGAACCCTGAACCAAATGAAAGCAAAGTAAAAAGGGGCTGTGAAGAAATGAGGATTCATTTCTTCACAGCTCCTCTTTTGTATTTTATTTCACGACAAGTACCGGGCATTTGACGTGGTGGATGACATACTGACTGACACTCCCCATGACGAAGGAGGAGACAGCGCCCTTGCCGCTGTTGCCGATGACGACCATATCGATGCCCTGCTGCTCTACGATCTCCGTAATAGCGGCACCCGGGACGCCAGTCTCTACGATCTCTTCATAGTCAAGCTCGATCGGGATCTCTTCCTTCAGCGCAGCGAGCAGTCTTTCTGCCTTGGCTTTGATATTGATGAAGCCATTTTTATCCAAAGTGACACCCATGATCGGATAGGCGGCCTCGCTGACATCAGCGATGCAGGTGACGACGAGCTTAGCGCCATGAACCTTTGCGACATCGATCGCCATTTTGAAAGCGTGCTTTGAAGCATCCGAACCATCGACCGGTACGAGAATTTTTTTGATTTCCATTTTGGGGTACCTCCTTTGGATGAAAGGTAAAGCGGGATGGACCCGCCATTTGACTTGACAGGGGATCCTGATTTGCCAATGACTTGCTTTTCTTATTTGATTCTAACATGATTCTGCAAATCTGGGTATATCTTGCAAGCAAAAAATTATTTTATGGGCTATAATAGAAAAAATGAGTTTAAGGGTTCCTGGTGACTAGTGACTAGTGACTAGGGACTAGGGACTAGGGGCTAGTATTGCGTTTCCTTAAGACTCCTAATCCCTAGCCACTAATCCCTAATCCCTGCTTTCAAACTTAGTGACTGGTGGCTGGGAACCAGGGGCGGAGCTGCTTTTATGCGGCGCATCTCCATCTCTCGTTTCCGACTATTAACGACTATTAACGACGCCGGGGACCAGCCGGTCTTCAGGAAATGGATATATTACGGAGGATACACTATGTTTTTCGATCTGTTTGGCAAGAACAAAGATGAATTCATCACAGCTTATGCGGGAAAGCTCGCAGAGGCGGTGCTGGAGGATGCATTGGATGAAGATGTCCTGGAAGAGCTGATCCATTACGCGAAGGAGAAGGACCTCAGCAACAAGCAGCTCGCCAGTGCACAGGCGATGGCGTGTGACAAGGTTTTTGAAGAGCTGTATCAGGAAGGCTATATGACCGATGAGGACTATGAGCTATACCAGTCTCTCATCGAGGCCTGCTACATGATGAAAGAAAAGGAGAAATATCGCTATCAGACCATCGCGAAACGCTGCAATGCCATTTACAAGATCCAGGAGGAGGGGCTGCTCCCGAAGATCAATCCGGACTATGCCAGCGTGAAGTATCGTGAGGGCGAAGCGCTTCATTTTGCCGCATCCGCCAAGCTTATGAAGCTTTCCGGTACCAATGAGAAAGGACTGGTGATTTCCAAAGACTCGCCCTTCCGGGCGGGAAGCCTCAAGGATCCCAGCAATGGTCCTTGGAAGGAAGACAGCAATGGCGCTCTCTGGATCACCACGGAGCGTATCGGCTTCCGTGGGAAGAAGGAGGCCTTCACCTTGGAGATCGCGGATCTTGACCATGCTGAGCTGGATCACGGCCCTCTTCGCTTTTTCGAAAAGGGAAAAGAAATGCCGAAAGCCGTCCGCATCGATGACTACGAGATGGCGGGAGTTATATTGACAAATTTACTGCAAAGATAGGGGCTGGGAATCAGATGGCAGACATCTGATATCTGCGAGCTGTCATCTGGCAGCAGTTGCCATTTTCAAAAAGGAGATCATCATGGAATTTGATCAGGTACTTGCACTTCGTAAATCCATCCGTTCCTACACGGACGAGCCGGTCTCGAAGGAAGACCTTGCCGCGCTGGTGAAAGCGGCGCTCGCTTCTTCTGTCGGAAAGCACAATGACGCGGGCTATATCCTCTGCGTCGTGACAGATCCAGCGTTGCTTTCTGCCATCGACAAGGAAGCGGAAGAAAAGCTCGGAAAGCCCCATATGTTCTTTGAGGCGCCGGCGCTCATTTTCATCTGCGAAACGAAGGAGGCCTTTGATTACCTGAAGGAATTCGATGCCGGCATCATCGCTGAGCATATCCACCTGAAAGCCTCCGACCTCGGCCTCGGCTCTGTCGTCCTCTACGGCTTCATCCGTCATCTGGGTCACGACGCGGACTATGTGAAGGCCCTCGGTCTTCCGGAAGGCACCTATCCGCTTCTTGCTGTCGCGGTCGGTCACAGCCGCGCGGCAAAAATGGAGCGAAAAGGGGATCGCGAATTTGAGGTCATCTATCGCTAACCTTCTGCCACATATGCTAAAGACCACAAAAAAATAAAAAAGCCCTTGACACCGCTTCCAAATGATGATAAAGTACACACAACGAAACGATGAAGAAAAGAGTAGGCAGTCTGATGACAGCAAAGCGAGTCCGGAGAGTGAGAGCGGGCATGGATAAGATGCTGAAGTGCATTTCTGAGTTTGGCAGGCTGAAGTGATAGTAGGTCTTCCCGGGTACTCCCGATACAGGGTCAGGGTTTGTTAGAACCTTTTAAGGTATACTTGGCGACAGGTATATGAAATTGGGTGGAAACACGAAGCTATGGCTCTCGTCCCTTATGGGACGAGAGCTTTTTGTTTGGCAAAGAAAGGATGAGGAAGAATGGGCAAGCTGATCGCAAGAGAACTCGATGAATTGAAATGGGGTCTGGCAGGCTGCCTTCTCTTCATCGGCATTTCTGCTCCTGCGTTCCATCAGTTTTATAAGAAGTCATGACAGGCTTTCCGTTGTCTGAAGTCAGATGACCAAGAGCCAATAAACGATCGATCAGCCAAAAAATACAGGCAAGGATGGAAAAGAGTACATTTCCCGAGGCCAGCAAAGCGAGTCTGGACAGTGAGAGCGGATATGGATAGGGATATGGAAGTGCATTCCGGAGCCAATGGGCCGAAGGCAGAAGCCGCTAGGCCGTTCGGGAGACGCCCGTTACAGCGCAGGGGTATGGTATGTACCTTATAAGGTCAGGGGAGTGATCCCATGGCGAATCTGGGTGGAAACACGAGTCCTCGTCCCAGGAGACATTTTCTCCTGGGACTTTTTTATTTGAGGTAAAGCGATGAGACGATGTAGAAAATGTAAGATGACACAGATCGTGATCGAAAATAATGGTACAAGAAAAGGAGATACCTATGAGACAGAATAAAAGAGAATTGATACAAGCCGTTTTTCACAATGAAAAAGCAGATCGCATTCCGGTGGGATTCTGGCATCATTTTTTGCAGCACGAGGTGGGAGCAGATGCTTTCTCACATCCGCAGCTGACAGAGAAGGCGTTGGAAGGTCAGGCGGATTTCTATCAGGCTTTTGAGCCAGACATGATCAAGATCATGACGGATGGTTTCTTTGGCTACCCGCATCCATTGCTTCAGAAAGCGGTCGATAGTCCGAAAGAGCTGATGGCGATCACCCCTTTGGGGCGAGAGTCGGAATGGTTTGCCGCGCAGATCCGATATGCCAGAAAATTAGTGTCGATATATGGGAAAGAAACTCCGCTTTTCTATAATCTATTCGCTGTCCCACGGACCATAGAATTCATGCAGACCGGGATCGGCCATCCGGTCAATCTTTCGGACTGGCTGAAGCAGGAGCCTAATAAACTGGCGCATGTGCTGGATGTGATTTCTGATGACTATGCAGAGCTTTCCAAAGCGCTGGTGGAGGAGGCGAAGGTCGATGGGATTTATCTTTCTGTCAATAACATCAGCTGCGATGAAGTGACAGAAGAAGCATACCGGACAATCATCGCACCTTATGAACAAAAGATTCTGGAAGCAGCCAATAGAGCCGGCGGAGAGAACATTCTGCATATCTGCGGTTATCATGGCTTCCATAATCATCTCAGCTGGTATCGAGAGTATCCTTTCCTGGCGGTGAATTGGGCGGCCAAGGTCGAGGGCGTATCTCTTTCAGAAGGGAAAAAGCTGTTTCAGGGCAAGGCAGTGATCGGGGGCTTTGGTCAGACAGAGAAGGATCTGATCTATAGCGGAACAGAAGAGGCGATCAAGGCAGAAACCCGATGGCTTTTGGACGAAGCCGGGCGGATCGGGGTCGTCCTTGGCGCTGACTGCACGATCCCGAGAGATACATCGGTTTCTCATCTGAAATGGGTGCGAGAAGCAGCCAATGAGTGACGGATACAGATGAAGATGGATCAGAGAAAAGGAGACTTCATCATGAAATGGACAAATATAGCAAAAATGATGCTGCTGACCGGAGCGGCAGGAGCGGTTCTCGCAGCAGCTGGCTGCGGCGGAGATCAAGCGGCATCCTCGGCAGCAGAGAGCGGAAAGAAGGTAGTCAAAGTCGCTCATACAGCGTACTACTTCCCTTATGATTTCGTGGATGATAACAACAAATCGGACGGCCTTGAAGTGGCGGTCATGAAGGAAGTAGAAAAGAAGCTGCCGCAGTATGAATTTCAATATGTGCCGACATCTGACGATGATCTTTTGATCGGGGTGGAATCAGGCAAATATGATATCGGGACGAAGGGGATATGGAAGACGCCGGCCCGCGAAAAGAAATACATTTTCCCGAAGAATAACATCGGTGCCAGCGTGATCGGCGTGACGATCCGCAGTGAGGATGCGAATACGATCAAGAATCTGGATGATTTTGCTAAGGCCGGAAAGAAGCTTGTACCGATCGCTCCGCAGAATGCACAGTATCAGGTCGTTACGGATTATAATGCAGCACACCCGGATCATCCCATTGGTTTGGAGGCTTCAGAAAATTTCGAGATCGCAGATGCCTACAGCTGGGTGCTGGAAGGTCGCTATGATGGCTATTTCTCCATTGAGCTATCCTACCAGAAGAATGTAACTGCCAAGGATGCACCGTATGGGCAGTTTAAGGATAAGCTGACCTACTTCCGATACAAGGCGCTTCCGACGTATGCTCTTGTCAATAAGAAGGAGACAAAATTGGCCGAGGAAGTGGACAAAGCACTGGGCGAGCTCAAGAAGGAAGGAAAGATCGCCGAGCTGGAAAAGAAATATTTTGGTGAAGAACTGGATCTGCTCTTAGACAAGCAGTGATCCTGCCAAGACGGGAAGAAAGGAGCGCAAAATGCAGAATAGACCATTTTCCCCAGAAGTTATTTTCTCATCGATTCCGGCATTGCTGCCGTACCTTCTGGTGACGCTGGAAGTGGGGCTGATCAGTATCCTGACGGGATCTATCCTTGGCATGCTGCTTGCATGGGCAAAGCTTTCTTCCCATAAGGTGCTTCGGTGCGCAGCAGACGGATATACGTATGTGATCCGCTGCACCCCATCCATTGTTCTCTTATTTATAGTTTTCTATGGTCTGCCCAAGTGGATGGAGTTTGCTTTTGCTATTGATATCGATGACTTATCGCGCGCTGTCTTTGTGATCATCACTTTCACGATGCTTTTCGGTGCCTATGTATCAGAAGTTTTCCGTTCGGCCTATCTGGCGGTACCGAAAGGACAGTACGAGGCAGCCGTGACGATCGGGCTCTCTCCGCTATCAGCATTCATCCATGTCATGCTGCCGCAGGCGGCTGTGATCGCGCTTCCGAATTTTGGAAATTCTGTGATCAATCTTTTGAAAGAAAGCGCGCTGGCATACACGATCGGACTCATCGATCTTTTGGGAAGGACGAATCTGATCATTGCTAAAAATTATGGCGGATATGGGATCGAGCTTTACACGGCGAGCATGATCCTATACTGGGCGCTGTCGATCGTGATTGAGCGGAGCTTTCTGAAGCTGGAGACATCATTGTCTCACGAGCGAAGAATGAGCTGAAAGGAGGACAAGAATGTTGGACTATGCATTTATGGAAAAGGCGTTGCCTTTTCTTTTGAAAGCGATTCCGGTCACGCTGGGGCTGACATTTCTGGTACTGGTACTGTCCTTCCTGCCGGCGCTTTTTCTGGCTGACCGGCGGATACGGGGGAGAGGCTGGGGAGAGAAGCTGATTACACTCTATATTTCATTCATCCGGGGGACACCGCTTGTGCTGCAGATCCTTCTGCTATATGCACTGCTTCCGAGTCTTTTGCATTCACTTGTTCAAATAGCAGGTTTGTCATTCGACGTATTTCATGGAGTGAATCCTCTCTGGTATGCAGTGATCGTCTTTACTTTGAATACGATCGCGCTCATGTCGGAAATCTTTCGCTCTGCGATCACCAGTGTGGCGGATGGGCAGATGGAAGCAGGACTGACCATCGGATTGTCGCGCTGGCAGACTTACCGAGAAGTCATTATTCCGCAGGCCCTCTCTTCTGCGGTGCCGAATCTTTGCAATCTGACAGTGAACCTGATCAAAGGAACGTCGCTTGCCTTTTTTATCGGAGTGAAGGACATCATGGCCATGGCTAAGATCCAGGCAGCGTATGGCTATAACTATATTGAAGCGTATCTGGAAGTCTTTATCCTGTATCTAGTCATCTGCAGCGTGGTGCAGGTGATTTACAAACTGTTCGAAATAAAAATAAACTGGTACCGCACTGCCGGCGAGGAGGGGTAATTATGCTGGAAATTTCACATGTGAAGAAAAGCTTTGGTAAGAATCATGTCATTAGAGACGTTTCTATGAAGGTCAATAAGGGGGATGTCATCGTCATTCTGGGACCATCCGGTTCGGGGAAGACCACGCTCCTTCGCAGTCTGGTCTTTTTGGAAAAAGCGGACGGCGGCGAGATGGACTTTGACGGGAAATCACTGGACCTGAAGAAAGCCAGACCGGTGGATATTTCCTGGGTGAGAAAGAATACAGCTTTCGTTTTCCAAAGCTATAATCTTTTTGCGAATAAAACGGCACTGGAAAATGTGATGCTCGGGCTGACTGTCGGACGAGGAATGAAGAAAGAAATGGCGCGGCAAATTGCGCTGGAAGCACTCGAAGAAGTCGGTCTTGCGGATCGGAAGGACTACTACCCTTCTCAGCTTTCCGGCGGGCAGCAGCAGCGTGTCGGCATCGCCAGAGCGCTTGCGGTGAAGCCGGAAGTGATATTCTTTGATGAACCGACCTCAGCATTGGATCCGGAGCTGGTGGGCGGCGTCTTGAAGGTCATGAAGAAATTGGCATCAGAAGGCGTCACCATGGTGGTCGTGACGCATGAAATGAAATTTGCACGAGAGGCGGCTTCGAAAGTCATTTTCATGAAAGACGGACTCATTGTAGAAGAAGGCGCACCGGAGATGGTATTCACTCGTCCGCAGAAGGAGGAAACCAGAAAATTCCTGCATCGTTTTCTTGAGAGGGAAGGTGAAGCGGAAAGGCCTGCTCCCGTCTTCTCTGAGGACCCCTCGCCACTTCCGCTTGCAGGACTTGCTTGAGACATCAGCGGCTCTGGATTCCGTGTTCTTTCCAAAAATCATTTGACATTTCTTTTTCATTATGCTACCCTATGTTCATCGATAAGTGCTATGAAGAAAAGAGTAGTCAATCGGAAGACGGTCAAGCGAGTCCGGAGAGTGAGAGCGGACACGGATAGGATGATGAAGTGCATTTCTGAGCATGTAAGGCTGAAAGGACAGTAGGTCTTCCGGGAGCTCCCGATACAGAGCCAGAGGTTTGTTAGAACCTTGTAAGGTATACTTGGTGACAGGTATATGAAATTGGGTGGAAACACGAAGCTATGGCTCTCGTCCCTTATGGGACGAGAGCTTTTTGTTTGGCGAAGAAAGGATGGGGAAGAATGGGCAAGCTGATCGCAAGAGAACTGGATGAATTGAAATGGGGTCTGGCAGGCTGCCTGCTCTTCATCGGCATTTCGTCTCCTGCCTTTCATCAGTTTTATAAGAAGTCATGATGGCTGTCAGGAGTCAGAGGGCCAGCCGTAATCAAGTCTTTTGTATATCATGTGAAAAAATAGTGATCGCTGAGGGCGTCTTTTCCGGGACCTATTTTTCCACTATCATTCTCTATAATAATGTAATAAAATAAGGAGGGGCAGGAATGCCCCTCTTGTTTTTTTCGGAGGTACATATGGAACATACAGAATACATCGCCCACTTGCAGGGCATCGTCCAGATCCCGACTGTTTCCTCGGTCAATGATGCGAGCACGGACTGGAGCGAGTTTGACAGGCTGCACCGGTTTCTGCAGGAAGCCTATCCTTTGATTTTTGAAAAGCTCGAAGTCACGACGATCGGGAAGGCAAGCCTGCTTTTCCACTGGAAGTCATCACATGCGGAAAAGCAGCCGGTCATCTTCATGGCACATCAGGATGTAGTGCCTGCGCCGCATGAAGAGCAGTGGAGCCATCCACCCTTTGCCGGCGAGATCGCGGATGGATGCCTTTATGGACGCGGCACAGAGGACTGCAAGTCGGTCTTGACATCGGAAATGGATGCGATCACAGAGCTTCTGGAAGAAGGCTTTGATCCTGATTTCGATATTTATCTGTCTTTTGGCCACGATGAAGAGGTGCAGTGCACCGATGACAGGAAGGGCTCTGTACTGGCGGCGAAGTATCTCGAAGACCACGGTGTCAAGGCGTATTGTATTTTCGATGAAGGCGGGCATGTGGAAGCTGTCGGATACCATGGAAATGAACGTCCCGTAGCGCTGGTGGGGCTGGCAGAAAAAGCACCGAATGAATATGTCCTCTATAAGGAGGGGGCAGGCGGTCATGCCAGCAAACCGGGGAATGGGACTGTGCTGGGGGATGTCGCTCGCGCGATAGCAGCCGTGGAAGCCCACCCGATGTCCTATCGCCTGACCCCGCTGGTGAAAGCGCACCTGAAAGCGCTGGCGGAATCTGTCGCAGATAAGAAAGTCGCAAAGCTCTACGCGCATCCCAAGAAGCACTGGGATGATATCGTGAAGCTGGCGAAGCACGACCGGGAGCTGGATGCGAAGCTCCACACGACCTTCGCTGTGACCATGGCAGAAGCGAGCGCGCAGGCGAATGTTCTGCCCTCTCATGCGGAAGCCACGATGAGCGTGCGTATCCTGCAGGGGGATACGGTGGAATCGGTCAAGCACTATCTGGAGTCCATCATGCCCTGTGATGTACAGGTGAAAGCGACTTTCGCAGAGGATCCGAAGCCGGCTGGCAGTGTCGAAAGTGAAGCATACCATCTGATGAGCGAGACCATCTATGATATCTTCGGCAAGGAAACCCTCATCGTGCCGAATCTCATGCTGGGGGCGTCTGACTCTCGAAATTACGCGAAGGTATCGGATAATGTCTTCCGTTTCAGCGGCCGCCTAAAGACGGAGCAGTGGGGCGAAGCGCATCAGGTTGATGAACGCATGCCGATCGAGCATCTCGGAGTGCCGGTCAGCTTCTTTAAAGCCTTTTTGAAAAAGTATAGTGAGAAGTGACTGGTAGCTAGGGATTGGGGAATCCGGAAAGTTGTGCGAATGGTATCCTCGTATCGTCATTTCGAGCGAAGTCGAGAAATCTTCTTTGCAGACTGATAAACGATGGATGTGTGAAAGCAGGGATGAGTAGCTAGTAGCTAGGGATTAGGGATTAGGAGTGACTAGTGACAGGGAGATGTCAGTCTCCCGTATCGTCATTTCGAGCGCAAGCGAGAAATCTTTGTCATTCGCGGTCACACAGTCGATGTCTGGAAACCGCAAACGGGAAGCCTGCGATCAAGAATTCTACGGGCATCGCCCTATTTATACTCTGCGGCGCTTCTGTATTTTTATGCGCCGCACCACCATTTCTCATTTCTCATTCAAGCGAGGCTTTCAAACGCAGTCAAGGGATGGCACGCCCCATGGGCTAATCCTATCCATATTTCCAAACAACTATCAACCAACAATTATTCGGAGAATCAACATGTACAAGAAACCAAGTATCGGAGGCGTCCGGCTGGACGGCTGGGCGCTGCTCGCCCCGATGGCGGGCGTGAGCGATCTGGCGTATCGCGTCATTGCCCATCGTATGGGAGCGGCACTGACGACGGCGGAAATGGTCAGTGCCAAGGGCCTGTATTATAAAAATGAAAAGACCGAGGATATGCTGAAGATCGATCCCAGCGAGCACCCGGTCGCACTGCAGCTCTTCGGAAGCGATCCGGAGATCATGGCGCTCGGTGCGAAGGAGATGGAAAAGGCAGGGCCGGACATCATCGATATCAATATGGGTTGTCCCATGCAGAAGGTGGTCAAGAATGGCGATGGTTCTGCACTGATGAAGAATATCCCTCTGGCCCAGTCTATCGTGAAGGCGATGGTAGAGGCTGTCCATGTGCCGGTCACCGTGAAAATGCGTCTCGGGTGGTCGCGGGACACGGAGAACTGCATAGAGCTTGCACGCGCGGTCGAAGAGGCCGGCGCTCAAGCGATCACCGTGCATGGCAGGACGCGGGAGGACTTCTATCAGGGAGAGGCTGACTGGGCGATGATCGCGAAGGTGGTGTCTGCCGTACACATTCCCGTCATCGGCAACGGTGACGTGGTAGATGGGCCGTCAGCGAAGCGCCTTATGGATGAGACAGGCTGCGCCGCGGTCGCGATCGGTCGCGCGGCGTGGGGAAATCCGTGGATCTTCAAAGCCGTCGATACGTATCTGGAGACGGGAGAGATCATGGATCCGCCCTCCTGGGAAATGCGCCTTGCTATGTCGCGGGAGCATCTCCACGGTCTTGTCCTTGAGAAAGGAGAGTATGCGGCGGTCCGCGAGATGCGCGCGCATGCGAGCCGCTATTTCAACGGTCTGCCACAGGCGACGGCGCTTCGCCGTGAGATCATGAAGGCATTGACGGAAAAGGAATACAATGACACGCTCGATCGGTATGAAGAGGAGAAGGGGCTCCGAGTGACTAGTGACTAGTGGCTGGTTACTGGTAGCTAGGGATTAGGAGCCGATAGTGACTTGTGACTTGAATACTGCATTCGGGCATCGCCTCATATATTCGCGGCGAAGCCGCCACCTTCAGTCCTGATTTCCATTCCTTATTTCTCATTAGAGCAGAGCTTTCATTCACCATCGAAGGAGAGTATGCCCTACGAGTCAACCATGTGAGTAAGAATAATGCTGAATGAGAGTTTCTGAAATTCACTTTACTCTCCCATTATATTTTGCGATTTCTGTACGCAAGAGGTCGCAGAAGCGCTCGATATCATTGACAAGAGAAAATAGAAATATTAGAATGATTAAGGATATTTCATGGTTGAGAGGGGCATGGATAGCTGGCTTGTGCAGTAGAAGGGCGCAGGCTTTTTCTATCATGCAGGAGGGAGCAAAGATGTCGTACAGCAGCTGGCTTTGCGGAAACAAGTGCCACATGGCAGGCATGCGTGCGCCCTTGTGTCTTTGCCATGCCATCCTTATAAGAGTATCTCATAGAAAACTCCTTTGTAGAGGGGCTGTGCGTCTGATGCGCAGCTGATTTACAGAGGAGTATTTTTGTTTTATGGCGCATGCCATAAGAGGGAGGAAATCATCATGCATGTAGGGATTGTTATGGGAAGTGATTCCGATCTGCCGGTCATGAAGAAGGCATTTTCCATTCTTGACGACTTCGGGGTCACTTATGACGTGACGATCGCATCGGCTCACCGCACGCCGAAAAAGCTCGCAGACTTTGTAGCCGCAGAAGAAGAAAAGGGCGTCGGCGCCTTCATCGCAGGCGCTGGTATGGCAGCGGCTCTGCCGGGGGTTGTAGCCAGCCTGACACTGAAGCCGGTCATCGGCGTACCGCTTTCCGGCGCCAAGCTCGACGGTATGGATGCGCTTTTCTCTATCGTGCAGATGCCTTCCGGGATCCCGGTCGCTACAGTGGCGATCGATGGCACCAAGAATGCAGCATTCCTCGCTGTAGAGATCGGTGCGGTATCGGATCCGGATCTTTTCCAGAAATACAAAGCCTATCGTGAAAAGGCAGCCAAAGAAATTTTTGAAAAAGACGCAAAACTGCAGAAGGAATTAGGAAGATAAGGAGTCAGGGTTAGCCCGAGGGGCGGGGCGTCCTTTGAAGGCGGATGAAAGCCTTGCTTGAATGAGAAATTAGAAATGAGAAATGCGAAATGGCGGTGCGGCGCATAAAAAGATAGAAGCGCCGCGAATATATATGGGGCGATGCCTGCTTGAGACATTAGACATTAGACATTAGACGTCAGATGTCTTTCAGACTTACGATCTTTTAGTCTCTAGTCCCCGGTTCCTAATCCCTAATCCCTAGTGACTAGTGACTAGTCACTAGTCACTAGTTTTACTATGATTGAATAAACGATACGAAGTTCAAAAGGAGAATACCAATGAAAGAATACAAACCATTCAAATCCGGCAAAGTTCGTGAACTGTATGATCTGGGCGACAGCCTCGTCATGGTCTGCACCGACCGCATTTCTGCTTTTGACAACATCCTGAAATGCCCGATCCCGGAAAAAGGCTGTGTGCTGAACCGCATGTCCAAGTTCTGGTTCGATCTCACGAAAGACATCGTGCCGAACCATATGATCTCCATCGACACCAAAGATATGCCGGAATTCTTCCAGACTGCGGAATTTGAAGGCCGCTCCATGAAGACACAGAAGCTCGACATGATCCCGGTCGAATGCATTGTCCGCGGCTACATCACCGGCTCGGGCTGGGAAGGCTATCAGAAGGACGGCAAAGTCTGCGGCATCCAGCTGCCGGAAGGACTGAAGGAATGCCAGAAGCTCCCGCAGCCGATCTTCACCCCATCCACCAAAGCACCGGCGGGTGAACATGACCAGAACATTTCCATGGAAGAAGGCGAAGAATGGGTAAACCGTTTCTTCCCGGGCAAAGGCAAGGAATACATGGAAAAGCTGTCTGAACTGACCTTGGCTCTTTACAACAAGTGCGCGGACTATGCACTGGAAAGAGGCATCATCATTGCGGACACGAAATTTGAATTCGGTCTCGATGAAAATGGAAACATCGTCCTCGGCGATGAAATGCTGACACCGGATAACTCCCGCTTCTGGCCGGCAAAGGGCTATGAAGCAGGTCATGGACAGCCTTCCTATGACAAGCAGTTTGTAAGAGACTATCTGAAGGCTCATCCGGGAGATACCGTACCGCAGGAGATCATCGATAAGACCATCGGCATCTATAAAGAAGCCTATGAACTTCTGACTGGCGAAAAATTTTAAGATTGGGGACTAGAAGCTGGTGACCAGTCACCATTTATATGTATAGGAGAATTCCCGAATGTACAAAAGTACAGAAATTTATGATGACAAACCCCATGAAGAGTGCGGCGTCTTCGGCATTTTCGACCATAATCTGTCGGCGGTGCATGAAGTGTACTATGGTATCTTTGCCCTGCAGCACCGCGGGCAGGAAAGTGCCGGTATTACCGTCACTGACGGCAAGGAAATGGAGACCTTCCGTGGCATGGGACTGGTAACGGAAGTATTCCGCAACCTGCCAGAAAAGGAAGGTCACATCGGCATCGGCCATGTGCGCTATTCCACGACCGGCTCTTCCATCCCGGCGAATGTCCAGCCGCTGCAGGCAGACAGCATCGATGGCCCCATGGCGCTCGCGCATAACGGCAATCTGGTGAATACACTGAATCTTCGCCGCCGCCTCCTTTTGAAAGGTTCTACCTTCTCGACTTCGATGGATACGGAAGTCATCATTAAACTGCTGGCAAGAAGCCGCCGTCCGACCGAAGAAGAAAAATTCAAAGAACTGATGGATGAGATCCACGGCGCATATGCGATCGTCGCCTGCACGAATAAGGCACTCTATGGCTGCCGCGATCCCTTCGGCTATCGCCCGCTCGTCCTCGGCAAGACCGAAACGGGCTGGGTCCTGGCTTCGGAGACGCCGGCGCTGGATGCCATCGATGCCAAATTCGTCCGTGACATCCTTCCGGGTGAAATCGTTTCCATTGATGACAATGGCGTCCGTTCCACCATGTACTGTCCGGTCGATGCTCATAAGCATGGCATCTGCTCTTTTGAATACATCTATTTTGCCCGTCCGGACTCCATCATGAATGGACAGGACATTTATCAGGCTCGCCTCAATATGGGCAGGAAGCTCTGGGAAGAATGCCGTTTCGACGGAGACGTCGTCATGAGCGTCCCAGACTCCGGCAATGTCGCTGCTCTTGGCTATGCCGCTGCTTCCGGCATCCCCTTCGTAGAAGGGCTGCTCAAGAATAAGTACATGGGCCGTACCTTCATCCAGCCGGGGCAGAAAAAGCGTGAACGCGCTGTCCGCATGAAGCTGAACCCGATCCGCATGAATGTCGAAGGGAAACGCATTGTATTGATCGATGACTCCATCGTCCGCGGCACGACGAGCGGCATCATCATTAACCTTCTGAGGAACGCAGGCGCCAAGGAGATCAAGCTCTGTATCAGCTCGCCGCCAGTCAAGTACCCCTGCTTCTTCGGCATCGATACCGCGGAAAGAAAGCAGCTTATCGCAGCGAAGTATTCGACCGAAGAGATCTGCTCCATGATCGGCGCAGATGCCCTGCACTACCTTTCCCTGGAAGGGCTTGCAGAGTCGATCTCCTGCATCAAGAAGGAAGATATGTGCTTTGCCTGCTTCGATGGCATCTATCCGGAACACGTTCCGCACAACGGCCTCGGAAGCATGGATGATGAGGAATAGCTGATAAATTAGTGGCTAGGGATTAGGGATTAGGGATTAGGTTTCCTGCTTGTGGCGCAGGACAAGGTGCCACGAAGCGGCCAGCATGCTAAGCGCATGTATCGTTTTTCTCGTATCGTCATTCCGAGCGAAGCCCTCGAATCTTTGTGCTACTGGCAAAATGGAGAGATGAGCAGGCATTTCAATCGATGCCTCGGTATTGCATGCCAGCTGCGGGCATTTCCTCATATAATAATGCGGCGCTTTGATTTATGCGCCGCACCATTTCCATTGAACCCTCAGAACCTATAGAACCTGCTGAACCCATTTCTAGCATCTTTATTTATACATTTATACACGGAGGAACTATGGCTGAAAAGAAGAAAGGCCTGACCTATGCAGAAGCCGGCGTCGATATCGACGCAGGAGAAAGAGAAGTAGAGCTGATCAAGAAATCCGTACAGGCGACCTATACCCGCGGCGTCATGGGGGATCTTGGCGGATTCGGCGGACTCTTCCGCCTGAAAGAAGAGCTCTCCGATGATCCGATCCTTGTCTCCGGCACGGACGGTGTCGGCACGAAGCTGCGCCTTGCCATTGAGATGGGCATCCATGATACCATCGGGCAGGACTGTGTCGCTATGAGTGTCAATGATGTCCTGGTACAGGGCGCACGTCCGCTCTTTTTCCTCGACTACATTGCGACCGGCAAACTGGAACCAGAACTGATGGCAGAGATCGTAAAGGGCGTCGCAAATGCCTGCATCGAGTCCGGCTGCGCGCTGCTTGGCGGTGAGACCGCAGAAATGGCTGGCTTCTACGCTAAGGGTGACTATGATGTCGCAGGCTTTGCTGTCGGCATCGTGGATCGCAAAGACATCATCACCGGCGAAGACATCCGGGAAGGAGACGTCATCCTCGGCCTGCCATCCACGGGCGTTCATTCGAATGGCTACTCTCTGGTGCGCCGCATCATCGAAGACAATGGCCTCTCGCTCAAAGAAACTTATGAAGGCTTCGACAAGCCGCTTGGCGAAGTCCTTCTTACCCCGACCCGTCTCTATCCAAGACCTGTACTTCCTGTGCTGAAAGGCGCGAAAGTCAATGGTATGGTACACATCACGGGCGGCGGATTCTATGACAATATTCCGCGCGTACTTCCGAAAGGCACCCGCGCGGTCCTCGATGCGGACAAATGGCCGATGCTTCCGATCTTCCCGTTCCTGCAGCGTGAAGGTGGCGTCGAAGCACATGAAATGTACCGCACCTACAACTGCGGCCTTGGCATGCTCCTCATCATGAGCCGTGAAGAAGCCGAAAAGGCGAAGAAAATTCTTGCAGCCATCGAAGAACCGGTCTACGAAGTCGGCGAGATCACGAAAGGCGAGCAGGATGTCATTGTGACAGGTGGTCTTTTCCATGAGTAAGAAAATTTTGATTTTCGCTTCCGGTCGGGGATCGAATGCCGAAGCCATCCATGAAGCGACGGTCAATGGTACCATTGACGGCACTGTGATCGGCGTGATCTGCGACCATGCCGATGCCCAGGTCCTTGAACGTGCCAAGCGCTGGAATGTACCTGCGACGGTTCTCGAACGCAAAGACTTCGCTGACAAGGCGGACTTCAATGCAGCTATTCTGTCTGCTGCCAAGTCCTATGCGCCAGACCTCATCTGCCTTGCGGGATATATGCGTATCTGCGGGGAAGAGCTTGTGAACGCATTCCCGAACCGCATCATCAATATCCATCCGGCGCTTCTCCCGAGCTTCCGTGGACTTCATGCCCAGCGTCAGGCGATCGAAGCGGGCGTAAAAGTCGCAGGCTGCACAGTCCACTTCGTGGGCACCGGTCTTGATGACGGCCCGATCATCACGCAGGTCGCTGTACCTGTCTACGACGATGACACCGAAGACACACTTGCAGACCGCATCCTTGAGCAGGAGCACCCCGCCTACGTTCGCACGGTAGCAGCTTACTGCCGTGATGAACTCCATGTAGAAGGACATCATGTGACGGGGATGCATAGAAAATAGTCGGTAGCTAGGGACTGGTGACTAGGGATTAGAAATCCCACAGTTGCGTAGACCCTTGGAGAAGGGACGCGCCAAAGGCGTAGGATAGAGTGCCTCGAAGAGGCACAATTCTACGTTGCGGTCAGTATGCCAATCGCACGTATCGTTCTTCCTGTATCGTCATTCTGACTGAAGTGGAGGAATCTTTGTGCTACCGCTAAGATGGCCTCGTGAGCAGGCAGTGAAACTGATGTCTCGGTATTGCATGCCAGTTGCGGGAATCGCCCCTTATAAAACTCTGCGGCGCTTTATGATTTGATGCGCCGCACCACAACCCTGAACCTGCCAACCTGAACCCCGAACCCTGAATATATCCAAAAGGAGGAATATCAATGGCAATTAAAAGAGCACTGATCAGCGTATCGGATAAGACCGGTGTCGTAGAATTTGCAAAAGGCCTTCATGAACTGGGCGTGGAGATCATTTCCACCGGCGGCACGATGAAAGCCATCGCGGATGCCGGCATTCCGGTCAAGTCCGTTTCTGAAGTGACCGGTTTCCCGGAAATGATGGACGGACGCGTGAAGACACTGCATCCTATGATCCATGGCGGTATCCTTGCCATCCGTGATAACCCGGACCATGTGAAAGCGATGAAGGAGCATGGGATCACCGGCATCGATCTTGTCGCTGTCAACCTGTACCCATTCCGTGAAACCATCGCCAAGCCGGATGTGACCCGCGCTGAAGCGATCGAGAATATCGATATCGGCGGCCCATCCATGGTTCGCGCGGCAGCAAAGAATTACAAATACGTCACCATCGTTGTCGATCCGTCCCAGTACAGCGACATTCTGGAACGCATCAAATCAGATACGCTCACCGAAGAATTCCGTCTGGATCTCTCTAGAAAAGCCTTCCTGCATACCGGACTCTATGACTGCGCGATCGCTGACTATATGACGAAGGAAGTCAATGGCAGCAAAGATACCCTGCCGGACATCTACAGCAAAGCGTATGTGAAAGTACAGGATCTGCGTTACGGTGAAAACCCGCACCAGAAAGCCGCTTTTTACAAAGATCCGGAAGTGAAGGGCGGCATCGCGGATGCGAAACAGCTTCACGGCAAAGAACTCTCTTACAACAACATCGTCGATATGGAAGCGGCCTGGGATCTGGCCAGCGAATGGAAAGACCAGCCGGCCTGTGCCATCATCAAGCACACAAACCCATGCGGCTGCGCACTTGGTGAGAATGCACTCGATGCATTCAAGAAAGCCTTCGCGGCTGACAGCAAGTCTGCTTTCGGCGGTATCGTCGCGATGAATCGCGAATGCGACAAGGCAACGGCAGAAGAAATGAAACCGATTTTCTTCGAAGTCGTCATGGCGCCGAAATTCTCCAAGGAAGCCTTAGAAGTGCTGGAAACGAAGAAGAATATCCGCCTGATCGAAGTACCGTCCCTTACGCATGAAGAACTGCAGTTGCACAAGGTATCCGGCGGCCTCCTGATCCAGACACCGGACAACAGCACAGAGACCCGCGCGGACTGCAAGGTCGTCACTGACAGAGCGCCGACGGAAGAAGAATGGAAAGCACTGGAATTTGCCTGGGTCATCGTCAAGCACGTGAAGTCGAATGCGATCGTCCTCACAAATCAGGACACCACCCTTGGCGTCGGCGCCGGCCAGATGAACCGCGTCGGCTCTGCTGACATCGCGATTGCAGAAGCAGGCGAAAAAGCGAAGGGCTCCGTCATGAGCTCCGATGCATTCTTCCCCTTCGGTGACACCATCGAAGCCGCAGGCAAGGCAGGCATCACGGCTGTCATCCAGCCGGGCGGATCCATCAGAGATCAGGAGTCCATTGACATGGCAAATAAATATGGCATTGCGATGGTATTCACCGGACATCGTCATTTCCGCCATAGCTGAGAGAGGAAGATCGTATGAAAGTTTTAGTGATTGGGAGCGGCGGCAGAGAACACGCGCTGCTCTGGAAATTATCGCAGAGTCCGTCGGTGACTGACGTCTATGTCGTCCCGGGCAATGATGGAATGAGCGATGTCGCATCACTCATTCCTATCAAAGGAAATGAGGATATCATCGACTTCGCCCGCCTCATGCAGGTCGACCTCACCGTCGCCGGTCCGGAGACCGTCCTGACCGAGGGCCTTGCGGATGAATTTGAAAAGAGAGGCATGGCCTTCTTTGGCCCGTCCAAGGCAGCGGCCCGCATCGAAGGCTCCAAAGGATTCGCCAAAGCTCTCATGAAGAAATATGGCATCCCGACAGCCGCGTATGAGACTTTCGATGATGAAGAAAAAGCCATCGCTTACCTCAAAGCCAATGATACCTATCCGATCGTCATCAAGGCTGACGGTCTAGCCTCCGGCAAGGGCGTCATCATCGCACAGAGCGAAGAAGAAGCCATCGACACCGTGAAGGATATGCTCGAAGGGCATACCTTCAGCGGCGCCGGCAGATCGGTCGTCATCGAAGAATTCATGGAAGGCGAAGAAGCCAGCATGCTCTGCTTCTGCGACGGGACGAACGTCGTCCCCATGATTTCCTCGCAGGACCACAAGCGTATCTTTGACTTCGATAAAGGACCGAATACAGGCGGCATGGGTGCCTATGCTCCTGCACCGGTCATGACCAAAGAGATGTGCGAAGAAGTCAATGTTCGCATCCTCCGTCCGATCGTAGCGGCTATGAAGAAGGAAGGCTACCCCTTCAAAGGCTGCCTCTATGCCGGTCTCATGATTACCAGCGAAGGGCCGAAGGTGGTAGAATTCAACTGCCGCTTCGGGGATCCGGAAACAGAAGCTGTCCTCCCGCTCTTTGACGGTGATCTCGCTCGCGTCATGCTCGACTGCGTCCATGGTACGCTCTCCGACGAAGCTGTCGTCTGGAAGAAAGCCTGCGCCGTCGATGTTGTGCTCGCATCCGAAGGATACCCGGCTTCTCATTCCTCCGGCGAAGTCATCTCCGGCATTGAAGACGCAAAAAAGGCAGGCTGCCTTGTGTTCCATGCAGGTACCGTCAAGAAGAACGGCCAGTACGTCGTCAATGGCGGCCGCGTGCTGAACGTCGTTGCTCTTGCGGATACCCTCGCCGAAGCGAAGGCGAAAGCTTATGAAGGCGTCAGCCGTATCTCCTGGCGCGGTATGCAGTATCGTCATGATATCGCAGACAAAGGCCTTCTGCATCTGGAGACGAAGAAATAAATAAAAGCTCGCGTGGATATGATCCATGCGAGCTTTTTATTGGGCTGGGGCTGCATGAAGGGCGTATGGATGTCAGAAAAGAGGTCTCACCGGTGCAAAGGCTCTGCCGGGGGATCCTTGGCAGAAGTCCTGACTTTCCGCCAAGCGACCTTTCACATACGACGTTTCCTTTAGTCACAAGTCACGGAATGCTCCTGATCCATAGCGGCTGATCATCAGTCACCGTTTACTGGATACTCCGGATCCCCTACCACACATTCACTGCATTTCCCCATTGACACAGGGCTACCATTAGCTTAAAATTAAGACATACTCAAAGCTCTCTATTGGGGAGTGTTGTTAGGAGGAAAAATTATGAAAATGAACAAAACAGTAGCAGCTGTCGCTGCTGGTATGATCGCATTTGGCGCTTTCTTTTCCACTTCCGCTGCCGGCATCGGCTATGTAGACACCAATGCAGCTCTGCAGTCCCATCCGAAGATGCAGAAAGCACAGCTCGACATGAGACAGGCTGTCCAGAAAGCACAGGAAAACTTCGAAAAGCGCAGTCAGGGCAAGTCTGATCAGGAAAAACAGCAGATCATGACCGAGATCCAGAAAGAAATGAACCAGAAAGAAAGCTCCACCATGCAGCCGATCTTCAATGATGTCAGAAAAGCCATCCAGCAGGTTCGCCGGGAAAAAGGCCTCGACATCGTTTTGGAACAGGGGGCAGTCGTTGACGGCGGTGTAGATATTACCAAAGATGTCACAGCGAAACTCGCAAAATAACTGAAATAGAAAACTGCGGATCGGAGGAGCTACTTTTCGATTCGCAGTTTTTTTGTAGGAATAAGCGACTAGTGACTAGAAGACTAGAAAACTAGGAGACCTCAGATCCTCGTATTGTCATTTCGAACGAAGCGAGAAATCTTTCTTGCCGTCCGATAAACGACGTATGTGTGAAAGTGGAAATATACAGAACCAACACTTCTTACCCTTACTAGGGAAACGCTGATCTAATCGCAGAGCCAAGTCGGACAACGATTGAATCAGTGTTTCCCTAGAGAGCAGAGCTTTCATCCACAATTAGTGGACGAGCCGCCTCACGGCAAACCCTGAACCTATCAAATATTATTAGAAAGGAATCATACACTATGGATAAACTCATGACACTCTGCGAAGCCATGATCCATTATGATCGTGGCGATGCGAAACGGATTCACCACTTTCTGAAAGTCCATGCCTTTGCCAAGCAGATCGGTCTGGAAGAAGGATTGGATGCAGAGACCCAGTTCATTCTTGAAGCTGCGGCATATGTCCATGACATTGGCATCCATCAGGGAGAGATCAAGTATGGACGAAATGACGGCATGATCCAGCAAGAGCTCGGCCCGAAAGAGGCACTTCCGATGCTGAAGCGTCTGCACTTCACGCAGGCAGAAATCGACCGCATCCTCTGGCTCATTGCCCATCACCACTCCTATGGCTCCATTGATGGCCTCGATGCTCAGATCTTGGCTGAGGCTGACATGCTGGTGAACCAATTCGAAGACGGCGCCTCCGATGAGCAGAATAAAGCCCTCTATCACCGCCTATACAAGACCGAGACAGGCAAGCGTCTCTTCCGCGAGCTGTACTTCGAGACCTATGATCCGGTGAAGAAATAGCTGGTGGGCTAGTGACTGGTGGTTAGTGACTAGTGACTAGTGACTAGGGATTAGGGATTAGGGATTAGGGACTAGGAGACTGGAAGACCAGGAGACTACAGACTCTCTCGTATTGTCATTTCGAGCGAAGCGAGAAATCTTTGTCATTCGCGGTCAAAAGAATCATGGCAGAAACGCTCAAACGGGAAACCTGTTTCCCAAGAAACCTTCGGGCATCGCCCCATATATAATCGCGGCGAAGCCGCACCACTATTTCTCATTTCTAATTTCTCATTCAAGCCAATCCCTGAGCCCTATTTTTTACGAGGTCATCTTATGCGAGACACATCATTGGTTTTTCCCGTCGCCCCTGACGGCCGCATTCTTCTGGGGCGGAAACGCCGCGGCATGGGTTACGGCAAATGGAATGGCTTCGGCGGCAAAATAGAAGCCGGCGAGACCATGCGAGAGTGCGCCGCCCGTGAGCTCTTCGAAGAGTGTGGCCTCACGGTAAGACCGGAACGACTTACGATGGTGGGGGATCTCTATTTCCACCAGCCATCCGATACCACCTGGTCGCACGCAGGGATCATCTACCTCGCGCAGGACTGGAGCGGGACGCCGCACCTTTCGGATGAAATGGAGCCGAAGTGGTTTCATCCGAAAGATTTTCCCTACGAAGACATGTGGATGGCCGACCGCATCTGGCTGCCGATGATCCTCTCCGGCAAGAGGATCCGCGGGACTGTCTACTTTGCGGAGGACGGGGATACCGTTTATGATTACGAATTTGAAGAAATGAAATAAACAGTGCGCAGAAATGATGATTTCTGCGCTGTTTTTATACGATGCGAAGAATAAATCAGGAAGGAGAAAACATTGACATATACCGAATGGCCGGGCATCCTGTTGGCCTGGTTTGATCAAAACAGACGAGAGCTTCCCTGGCGGGAGACAAAGCCCAGAGACCCCTATCATGTCTGGGTGTCCGAGATCATGCTCCAGCAGACGCGGACAGAAGCCGTAAAGCCCTATTTTACAAGCTGGATGGAGAGATTTCCAACCATCGAAGCCTTGGCAGAGGCGGACGAGGCAGATGTACTTCACCAGTGGCAGGGCCTCGGCTACTACAGTCGCGCCAGAAATCTGCACAAAGCGGCTCTGCTCATGAAAGAAAGCTACGGAAGCGCCATGCCGCAAGGAAAGGAAGAGATCAGGGCCCTTCCCGGGATCGGTGACTACACCGCCGGTGCCATCCTCTCCATGGCTTTTGGAAAAAAAGAAGCTGCCATCGACGGGAATGTCCTTCGCGTCTACGCCAGACTCTATGGTATCGAGGATGATATTTTAAAAACAGCAGGAAGGAAAAAGATCACACAGCTGGTTTGCGAGACGCTGCCGGATCGGGCAGGAGATTTCAATGAAGCCCTGATGGATCTCGGTGCGAATGTCTGTATTCCCAAGCATCCGAGGTGCGATACCTGCCCGCTCTCAGCCTTCTGTGAAGCCTTTCATCAGGGAAGAGTCGAAGAGCTGCCGCATCGCACGAAGAAGAAACCGCAGCAGGAATTATGCGCCGCCTGCGCTATCTGCGTCAGGGACGGCAAAGTACTCCTGCACAAGCGTCCACGGACAGGCATGCTCGCCTCCATGTGGGAATTTCCCATGACACTCGCGGACACGAGCGAAGAAAGCAGAAAGCTCCTCGAAAAAGAGCTGCAGGGCAAAGCAGAGCAGGACCTTTGGCGCTGCACACACATCTTTACCCACCGCATCTGGCACATGATCGCTTACGAAATGGGAGACATCATCGTTCCGGCGGGTGAATACCAGTGGTTCAGCGCGGCAGAATACAAAAAGATCCCTCTTGCAGGACCTCACGCTCGTCTGGCTGCTTTCGTAGAGAAATACCTCTGAGGGAGTCACCATGTCCGGTATGACCATCCTTGCCCTCTTCCTCATCCTCAATGCCATCACATGCATTCTCTACGGCATCGACAAGTGGAAAGCCATCCATTGCGCCTGGCGCATCCGGGAAGCCACACTCCTCACATGGACTGCCCTTGGAGGATCTCTGGGGGCTTTCCTTGGCATGCATCTATTTCATCATAAGACCAGACATAAGAAATTCCGTCTCCTCGTCCCGCTTTTTATGGTGATTCATCTTTCACTCATCGCGTGGCTTGCAGTAAATGCATAAGGGTTCAGGTTGACGGGTGCAAGGTTTTGATGCGGCGCATCATATAATTGAAGTGTTACGAGTTTTGAAATGAGCGGTGCTCTCGGTATTGCATGCCATATGAGCAGCCCCTTGGAGCGGTCAGTATGACAACTGTGCAAAGCGCTACTCCGTATCGTCAACGGAAGCGAAGCCGTAGGATCTTTGCCTCACTCGTATGCGAGTAAATGCGTAGGCAGAGAAACGAAAGCACGGTATTATATGCAATACGAGCAGCCCCTTGGAGACAGGAGTCCCGCAGAGGGACTTCCGAGTTTGGCTTCATCCAAAGAGGCGCCTAGCCTGCCCACTAAGGCGCCTTCCTATGAAGCCAAACGGCCCGCGCCGAAGGCGCAGGATAGATGTGCCTCGAAGAGGCACCCCTTCTACGCAGAGACCAGTATGCCAACTATGCAAAGCGCTACTCTGTATCGTCAACGGAAGCGAAGTCGAGAGATCTTTGCCGCGCTCGTATGCGAGGTAACGGGCAGGGTGAGAAATGAAAGTACGGTATTGCATATGATACGAGTAGCCCCTTGGAGAAGGGGCGCGCCGAAGGCGCAGGATGGATGTGCCTCGAAGAGGCACCCTTCTACGCAGAGACCAGTATGCCAACTGTGCAAAGCGCCACTCCGTATCGTCATCGGAAGCGAATTCGAGGGATCTTTGTCTCACTCGTATGCGAGTAAATGCGTAGGCAGAGAAACAAAAGCACGGTATTGCATATGATACGAGTAGCCCCTTGAAGAAGGGGCGCGCCGAAGGCGCAGGATGGATGTGCCTCGAAGAGGCACCATCCACCGGAGCGGTCAGTATGACAACTGTGCAGAGCGCCACTCCGTATCGTCATTTCGAGCGAAGCGAGAAATCTTTGTCATTCGCGGCCTAGCGGTCAATGATTGGAAATTCCAAACGGGAAACCTGCTATCCACTTACCTTCGGGCATCGCCCCATATATATTGCAGTGAAGCTGCCACCACAACCCTGAACCCTCTTCCCTTTTTGAAAACGCTCCATGAAAAAACTCTTGACACAGCCGCATCAAACTGATAGAATAACACACGCTTAGGTCAAGAGTCGGCCAAACGGAGCCCGAAAGAGCGAAGAAAAAGCCAGTTGACAGACAAAAGCAAATGTGATATTATCTCATAAGTCGCACGACAGAGCGGCGGACACAGACAGATCGAAAGCGCAAATGAAAACGAGACCTTGAAAAAGATTTCAAAAAAACATTTGACAAAACGAAATGAATGTGGTAAGATAATCAAGTCGCTTGAAGAGCGATGGTTCTTTGAAAACTGAA
>ERZ780226.238-NODE-238-length-54397-cov-9.874848_pt1 | contig 54397 bp, 44 predicted proteins | sample MGYA00511165_ERZ780226 | MGnify/ENA primary metagenome ERZ780226 (study PRJEB29588, sample SAMEA2152373) | human gut metagenome | biome: human gut; feature: human-associated habitat; material: faeces | place: Denmark | collected 2008/2010 ...
GCGTGCTTGAATGGGGTTCAAGAGGCCGGAAGTTCAAATCTTCTCACCCAGACCAGAAACAGTCCATAGGCGATATGGGCTGTTTTTTATATGTACATATTTTAGATAAATAAAAAAGCGGGAGAAGGATCCCGCTTTTGCACGATTTCGGTTAGTACACTTTTTTTGCGTATAACTTCTTGATGACCACAAGGGTCAGCAGCATCAACGCTATGGCTATTGGCAGGCAAATCCAAGCGATGCGGACGAAGCCTGCTATTATGTAGGATACGAATGACACGGCGGCACAGGTAATGGCATAGGGCAGCTGAGTGGATACGTGCATTACGTGATCGCATTGTGCGCCCGCGGAGGCCATTATGGTGGTATCGGAGATGGGTGAGCAGTGGTCACCGCATACAGCGCCTGCCATGCAGGCAGAGACACATATGACGCCTATGGGGTCAGTGATGGGGAATACCTCCAGTGTTATGGGGATAAGTATGCCGAAGGTACCCCAGCTGGTACCCGTAGCGAAGCTGAGGAAGCAGCCGATAAGGAATACTATGGCAGGCAGGAAGGACTGGAAGCTCTGGGCAGAACTCTTTACGGCAGAAGCTACGTATGCGCCAGCGCCGAGGGAATCGGTCATTGCCTTGAGGGACCAGGCGCAGGTCAGTATCAGTATTGCTGGGACCATGGCCTTGAAGCCCTCGGGCAGCATGCCCATCATTTCGGAGAAGCTCATAAGCTTGCGGAGCTGATAAAAAACGATGGTTATGACGAGGGTGAAGGAGGAGCCCAGCATAAGGCCTACGGAAGCGTCGGAGCCTGAGAAGGAGGTGACTATGCTGTGATAACCTTCTCTGGCAGGGTCAAAGAATCCGCCGGAGTATATCATGCCGGTGACGCAGGCTACAATTAGCACGATTATTGGCAGCACAAGGTCTATTACACGGCCGTTAGTATTGGCCTCAGTTGCTTCGGCGGAAGCATAAGGGTTTTTGCCGGAGAAGAGGTCGCCATTCTTAGCGTTAAACTCGCATTTGCCCATGGGGCCGAAGTCAGCCTTCAGCAGCACCAGCCCTATCATAAGTGTGATGGTGAGAAGGGCATAGTAATTGAAGGGAATTGCCTTGATAAAAAGGGTGAGTCCGGAGCCGTCCTCCACGTATGAGGAAACGGCGGCAGCCCATGAGGAGATAGGTGCGATAATGCACACAGGAGCCGCGGTGGCATCTATAAGATAAGAAAGCTTTGCGCGGGACACGTTGTGCTTATCCGTCACGGGGCGCATTACGGAACCGACGGTAAGGCAATTGAAGTAGTCGTCTACGAATATAAGTATGCCGAGGGCTATGGTAGCCAGCTGCGCGCCTGCGCGGGACTTTATGTTCTTGGCGGCCCAACGGCCGAAGGCGGCGCTTCCGCCAGCCTTGTTCATAAGGCATACCATGACGCCGAGTATGACCAGGAATACCAGTATGCCGACATTATAGGAATCGGACAGTACGGATACTATGCCGTCGTTGAAAACGTGCAGAATTGTACCTTCAAAGGAGAAGTTGGAGTAGAGCAGGCCGCCTGCCAGTATACCCACGAACAGGGAAGAGTAGACCTCCTTCGTTACCAGTGCCAGAGTAATGGCGATTACGGGCGGAAGAAGGGCCCAAGGAGTGTTGTAGAAGCGCTCCGTGCCAAGCTCAGCGCCTTGGGTGGCGAAAGCGGCTATGCAGAGCACTATCAGCGTAATGGCCACCATTATGATAGTAGGCAGCGTCTTGCGGGTAGATAGTTTCATTTGGTTTTCCTCCATAAAGATCGAGTCAAAAATAAAGAAGCCATGATCTTTGTGAACCGCAAAAATCATGACTAAAAATACATCAAATATAAATTATATTATACCGTGCATACCATGACAGCGCTCCACTTTTACGTGACAGTCCAGAGGATATTCTCCCACTGGCCCAGCGCCGGCACTCAGGCATTATGCCGGTACTTCGGCAAAGGACCCTTTCCGCCCCGCGGTGCCTGCCGCTCGTGTGTAGGGCCTAATAATGTCCTCTGCGCCTCTATCATTGCCATATACAATTATAGTACCATCAGTTGACAAGGACACACAAGGTTTTAGGAGCCAAACAGCACGGCATAACTGTGTCGTCCTCATTTGAAATACAACCAGTATTTCTGCACTCGTCCTCCTTGTTCTGCCATACTCTTTGGCTTCTAAAACTCAAAGACCCTAAAGAGCTTGTTTTGAGGGCGATCCAAGGCCGAGGAGCGCAGTACTACTGGATGTAATACAAGCGACGAGAACGCAGGAGCGTCCCAAAACAAGCCTTTCGGGCTTGTGTGCTCTTGTCAACTGATGGTAATAAAAATACATATGTCAACAAGTAATTTACAGTTCGTTAGGCCCTGTGTTACAATTTACGTGTAAAGTTTTTATATGTTTTTGAGTGGGAGACAAAATGAAGATAAAGACCGTCTATATGGACATTGAGGAAGTGCTGGCACAACCGGTACAGCAGCACGTATATCCTAAACGGCCAAATATATTTTTCAGAATGCTGCTGCGGGCGGTATCCGCGCCGGATCTGAAAGCAACAAATTTTAAATACCGTGAATTTGAAATGGAAAAGCTGGGGAAAAAAGAGCCGTGCTTGGTACTTATGAACCATTCGAGCTTTATAGATCTCAAGATAGCCTCTACGGTGCTTTACCCCAGACCCCTAAATATTGTCTGTACATCCGATGGCTTTGTGGGCAAGGAGCGGCTTATGAGAAGCCTGGGCTGCATACCTACCCGCAAGTTCGTAACGGATACCCAGCTGGTACGGGATATGATGTTTGCACTGAAAAAGCTGAAAAGCTCCATACTTATGTATCCCGAGGCAAGCTATACATTTGACGGTACCGCTACGCCGCTGCCTGCGGGCCTGGGCAAGTGCGTCAAACTCATGGGAGTGCCTGTGGTGATGATACGCACCTACGGCGCCTTCGCGCGGGATCCGCTCTATAACGGTTTGAGGCTGCGCAAGGTAGACGTATCTGCCGATATAAGCTACATACTTTCTCCGGAGGACATAAGGACAAAGACGGCCGAGGATATAAACGGTATACTTTACGAGCAGTTCTCCTTCGACAACTTCAAATGGCAGCAGGAGAACAACGTTAAAATAAGCGAACCTTTCCGCGCCGAGGGGCTGAATCGCGTACTGTACAAATGCCCGCACTGCGGTGCGGAGGGCTCCATGGAATCCGGTGGAGCAGATATACTGTGCAATGCCTGCGGCAAGGGCTATACACTTACGGAATACGGCTTTATGAAAGCAAAGGAAGGAAAGACGGAATTTCCTCACATACCCGATTGGTACGCATGGGAGCGGGATTGCGTGAGGCAGGAAATTTTGAAAGGCAGCTATAAGCTGGACGTTCCAGTGGACATATACATGATGGTAAATACCAGAAAGGTATACGGTATAGGAGAAGGCAGGCTGACCCATGGTGAAAACGGCTTCCGCCTTACGGGCTGCAACGGAAAGCTGGATTATCATCAGCACCCGCTGGCTAGCTACAGCCTGTATTCGGATTATTTCTGGTATGAGATGGGTGACGTCATATGTATAGGAGATGCGGCGGCGCTGTACTACTGCTTCCCAAAGGGCTGTGGTGATATAGTTGCAAAGACGCGTCTGGCAACAGAGGAGCTTTACAAGATAAAAAAAACTGCGCAATAGAGAATAATAAACCGAGACTGTTAAAAAGTGGCATTAAGCCACTTTTTTTAACAGCCTCGGCTCAGTGTATTTTGATTTGGCCTAGCCGCCAAGATATGCTTTCTTGACGGCGTCGTTGTGGAGAAGTTCGTCCGCATCGGAGGAGAGGACTATCCTGCCGGTTTCCAGAACATAGCCCCGGTTTGCGATAGAGAGAGCCATTTGTGCATTCTGCTCCACAAGGAGGATAGTAACGCCGGACCGGTTCAGCTCCTTTACTATGTCGAATATCTGGTCGACCAGTATAGGTGCGAGGCCCATGGAGGGCTCGTCAAGCATCATGAGCTTGGGGCGGGACATGAGAGCTCTGCCCATGGCAAGCATCTGCTGCTCGCCGCCGGAGAGAGTACCCGCGACCTGTTTGCGGCGCTCCTTAAGGCGGGGAAAACGCTCATAGACGTGCTCTATGGCAGCGTTGACAGAATCATTGGGCTGCGTAAAAGCGCCCATTTCCAGGTTTTCCTCAACGCTCATGCGGGAGAATACCCGCCGCCCCTCAGGAACGTGCGCTATGCCCATCTCGACGATCTTGTGCGGCGGCGCCGACTTCAGATTATGATCCTGAAATGAAACGCTGCCGGTCTTTGTGTGCAGAAGGCCGGATATGGTCTTCAGTATGGTGGACTTGCCGGCGCCGTTTGCTCCTATCAGAGTCACTATCTCGCCTTCGTTTACCTGGAAGCTTACGTTTTTTATGGCATGTATCGCGCCGTAATATACGTTGATGTTGTCAACCTTAAGCATTTTTTGCCTCCTTGCCTCGGCCCAGGTAAGCCTCTATGACGAGTGGGTTGGACTTTATCTCGTTAGGCGTGCCCTTAGCGATTATTTTGCCGTAATTCAGAACCGCGATTCCCTCGCAAATGCCCATGACCAGATTCATGTCGTGCTCTATGAGCAGGATAGCCAGGTGGAAGGTATCGCGTATCTTCTTTATGTTCTGCATAAGCTCCGCAGTTTCGGAGGGGTTCATGCCTGCGGCAGGCTCATCCAGCAGCAGCACCTTGGGGCTGGTGGCCAGAGCCCGGACTATCTCAAGCCTTCGCTGAGCACCGTAGGGCAGGGAGCCGGACTCCCAGGAAGCCATGTGCTGCATGTCGAATATGGAGAGCAGTTCCATTGCGGTCTCGTGGGCCTTCTTTTCGGCGGACCAGTAGGACGGGAGCCGCAGCATGCTTGCAGCCAGGGAGGACTGGCAGGCGTTGTGCAGGCCTATCTTTACGTTGTCCTCGACGGAAAGCTTGGAGAACAGGCGGATATTTTGGAAGGTTCGGGCAATTCCCAGCTGGTTGAGCTGCCAGGTTTTTTTCCCGCGGGTGTCTATGCCGTCTATCAGTATGACGCCGTGGGTTGGCTGGTAAACGTTGGTCAGCAGGTTAAATACGGTGGTCTTGCCCGCACCGTTAGGGCCTATAAGGCCGGATATCTCGGTGCGGCCCAGCATTATACTGAAATCCTCAACGGCGTGCAGACCGCCGAAGTCTATCCCAAGGCGGTGTACCTCAAGTATGGTTTTTGAAGAAAGATCTCTTTCTGGAATTATAGAATGGCTTGGTACGGGAACCATCTTATCCATTACTTGTCACCTGCCTTTTCTTTTTTGCCTTTGCCCTTCCTGAAGAGCGTGCCCATGCGTGCCTTGTCAATGAGCCCGGTAAGGGAGAAGTCGTACTGGCCCATAAGGCCGGAGGGCTTGAATATCATTACTACGATGAGCAGCAGAGAGTAAGCTATCATGCGGTAGTCGGAGAATGCTCTAAGCACCAGTTCAGGTACTGCTGTAAGCACGGTTGCGGATACTATTGAACCTACCATGGAACCCATGCCGCCAAGAACTACCATCACCAGTATCTCTATGGACTTCATGAAGCCGAAGCTGGAGGGATTCAGTATGCCGAGGTAGCTTGCGTACAGAGCGCCCGCTACGCCTGCAAATATGGCGGATACCGTAAAACCGAGGGCCTTATAATAGGTAAGGTTGATGCCCACTGAGTCGGCAGCTATCTCGTTTTCGCGCACTGCCAGTATGGCCCTGCCGTGCTTGGACTTCATAAGGGTATGAATGAGAAAGCACACTATGCCCACGCAAAGGAAGCAGTTGAAGAAGCTGGTGTACTTGGGTATGTTCTTCAGGCTGGCCGCACCGTAGGTGAAGTTGAAGCCCAATACGCTGTCGATGTTCAGAAGCACCACGCGGATTATCTCGCCAAAGCCAAGGGTGATTATGGCAAGATAGTCGCCTTTGAGGCGCAGCGCGGGGATACCTATCAGTATGCCAAATATGCCGGATACCACGCCCCCGAGTATTATGCCGAGAGGGAATGCTACAAACTCAGGCAGATTGGGTACTGCCCTAAGGAACAGGGCGGAAGCGTATGCGCCTACAGCCATGAAGCCTGCATGGCCCAGAGGCAGCTGTCCGAGGTAGCCTGTAGCTACGTTCAGCGATACGGCGAGGATTATGTTGATGCCGCACAGCACTATAACTTTAGTATAGTAGTTCGGTACACTGCCGCCCGTGATGAGGGCGTTCACGCCGAAGAGAAAAGCTGCAAATACGGCAAGGTTGATGGCATAGCGGAGGGGCATGGGGAGGGGCTTTTTGATCTTATCCATTGTACTTTCCTCCTTATACCTTTTCCTGTATCTCGTGGCCCATAATGCCTGTAGGCTTTACAAGCAGCACCACTATCAGTATGGCGAATACTATGCCGTCCTTCCATACGGAAAGGCCTACGGCGGAGACCATCGCCTCGGCAAGGCCTATTGCCAAGCCGCCTACCATTGCGCCGGGTATGGAGCCTATGCCGCCAAGAACTGCCGCTACGAAGGCCTTAAGGCCCAGCATAGAGCCCATTGTGGGAGTAGCCTGGGGATAGGCTGCGCAGTACAGCACTGAGGCTATGCCCGCGAGGGCGCTGCCCAACGCGAAGGTGAAGGATATGGTGCGGTTCACATTGATGCCCATGAGCTGAGCGGCACCGGTATCCTCGGATACGGCGCGCATGGCCTTGCCCATCTTTGATTTTTTTACGAGCAGCGTCAGGGCGGCCATTGATATGGCGGTGACTATCAGCGTGATTATGGCTGTCCAGGACACATCTATGCTGCCTATGGATATGGTAGAGGTGGGCATAAAGCTGGGCATTGACTTTGCGCCTGCGCCGAACACCAGCTGTGCAAGGTTCTCAAGGAGATAGGATACGCCTATGGCAGTAATGAGCAGGGAAAGGCGGGGGCTTTGGCGCAGCGGCGCGTAAGCGACCTTTTCTATGGATACGCCCAACAGCACGCATACGAATATAGCCGCAATGATCGCCAGGATGGGGTTACCGGCAAATCCGCATAGGCAGAACCAGGCGGCGTATGCGCCTACCATTATGATATCCCCGTGGGCGAAGTTAAGCAGCATGATTATGCCGTAGACCATGCTGTACCCGAGAGCGACAAGCGCGTATATCGAGCCTGACTGAAGGCCGTTCACTACCTGCCTGAGGATCAGGGAAAGTGTACTCATAAAATTCCTCCAAGGTGCGCCCAGCCCCCAAGGTAGGCCTTACGGGGCGGGGCGCTTTTATCGTTAGGGTATTTACTTAAGTAGGTAAGAAGATTAGAAGGTCTCCTTGTATACAGCCTCGCCATTGGTGATGGTCATGATTACGGCGTCCTTGATGGGGTTGTTGTTCGCATCGAAGGTATATCCTGCCTCACTGGTGATGCCTACTACGCTTGCACCTTCAGTTTTGATGGCGTCAATTACGGCCTGCTTGTAGGCGTCGCTGGCGGGGGCTTCGCCGGTCTCCTCGGCCTTAGCCAGTGCTGCGCACATTACCATGGCGGCGTCGTAGGCGTTGGCTGCGAACATGTTCAGCGTATCTGTGCCGTAGGCTGCGGTATAGGCTTCCTCAAAGGCTTTTACAGCGTCGGTGGAGCCGGGTGCGTAAGCGGAGCAATAGAAGGTGCCCTCAAGCTCTTCGGCAGAGGCGTACTTCACAACGCCGTCCCAACCGTCGCCGCCCAGGAAGGGAACAGTGAGGCCAAGGGCACGTGCCTGCTTGACAATCATACCGTCATCCTCGTAGTAGTTGGGGCAGAAGATGAATTCGGGATCTGCGGCCTTGATGTTGGTCAGCTGAGCGTTGAAGTCCTTGTCGCCCTTGGCATAGCCTTCTTCGGCTACTACGGTGATGCCCAGCTCTGCGCACTTGGCCTTGAAAGCCTCGTTCAAGCCTGCGGCGCAGTCGTTGCCGGTCTGTACGATGACAGCGGCCTTGGTGTAGCCCAGCTTTTCCTTGGCATACTGAGCCATCTTTTCACCCTGGAAGGGGTCGATGAAGCAGGTGCGGAATACGTTGGTATAAACAGAACCGTCATCGGGGTTTACGGTAACTGCCTCGGCAGTGGCGGAGGCGGTGATCATGGGCATATTGACGGCATTTGCCTCGCCGGCAACAGCAATGGTGTTGGATGTGATAACGTCGCCGATGAAGGCGGTGATGCCCTCGTCTACCTCGCGGTTGAAGGCGTTGATGGCTTCGGCATCATCGCCCTTGTTGTCGTAGGAGATGAGCTCGATCTTTTTGCCGTTGATGCCGCCCTCGGCGTTTACCTTGTCAAAATAGAGGGTAGCGCCGTTCTTTACAGCCAAACCGTAAACGGCGAGGTCTCCGGTATAGGGCCCCAGCAGGCCGACCTTGATGGTATCGCCGGAAGCGGCGGAGCCTACAGCCTCATTGCCGCCCTCAGCGGCGGGGGCTGAACAGCCTGCGAAGCATACAACGGCCATTACGACGGCCAGTACGGTGCAAAGTACTTTTTTCATTGTTTGGGTTCCTCCGAATAAAATTATTTTTAAATAAAAACGGCGGCTCCGCTTTGCGGAACCGCCGTCATTTAACACCATTTATGCTAAACTCGATCCTCTCCACAAAGCATTCCTATTTTTGGTAATAATGCATATGCAAATAATGGAAATAAGGGAAATAAGGGATATAAGGAAAACGCCCAGCTGTATGCTGAGCGCGTTAATAACCAGTACAGAGGCAGCCATAGATGCAGCACAAGAAGCCTTGGCGTTGACCATGGCATTGGCTGTCGCGGACTTAGTGGACTTGAACATCTTTGGCGTCTCCTTTCGTTTACTTCGTTTTGTTTACGATGCGGCAATTTTAGCACCATATGATAAACCTGTCAATAGCAAATAATATATTTTTTTGATAAATCTTTATGCATAGTACCGAATAGTCTGTTTTATCCGCGAAATGCGGGCGTAAACTCGGACGAAAAAATAAAGCTTTTAAAGAACGGCGGTGAAGCATAAAAAATGCGTTGCAGCTATTGCCATATAACACAAGTTATTGTATAATTTCCATATTAGGGAAACTATATATATGGTGGTATGATTTGATGGATAAAACTCATGTAACTATAAATGTGGCGGGGCAGGAGCTTCGCCTTTCAGCCGACGACAGCGAAGCATATATCCGCAAGATAGCCGGATATGTAAACGATAAGGTGGATGAGGTACAGCGTTCTTATCCCAACCTTAGCACGGCGAACTGCCTCATAATGGCCGCGCTGAACCTTTCGGACGAGCTGCATAAGCTGCGCGAGGATTACGATGCCTTGGATTCACGCATATCCGAACTTAGAGAAATGCCAAGGCAGCAGTCTCCTGTCAAGCGCCCCTTTGAGAGCAAGGCTACCGCAGGGGTAAAGTAACATTATATCTGCAAATATGCGGCTTGGGGCTTATCCTGAGCCGCTTTTTTAAAGGCTGGTTTATTTATGATGGAGCTTCTTTCCCCGGCGGGCAGCCGGGAGGCATTGATTGCCGCCGTGCAGAACGGGGCGGACGCGGTATACTTTGGCGGCAGCATGTTCAATGCCAGAAGGTTCGCGGCGAATTTTGACGACCATGGGCTTATTTCTGCCATAGACTACTGTCACGAGAGGGGCGTAAAGGTAAATATTACGCTTAACACCCTTTTGCTTGACAAGGAAATATCCAAGGCGTTGAAATACGCTGAATTTTTATGCAAAACAGGGGCCGACGCTGCTATAGTGCAGGATATGGGTCTTGTAAGCCTTATACGTAAAAATATTCCGGAGCTTCCCCTACACGCCAGCACCCAGATGGGCATACACGAGCTGAACGGCGCAAGGGAGGCTGAGAAGCTGGGTCTTGAGCAGGTGGTGCTGTCCCGGGAGGTGCCGCTGGGGGAGATCGAGTATATACATAATAATACGCCTATAGCCCTCGAGGCCTTTGCCCACGGGGCGCTGTGCATGAGCTTTTCAGGCGCCTGCCTGCTTTCCTCAATGGCGGGGGAAAGAAGCGGCAACCGCGGCACCTGCGCACAGCCCTGCCGCAAACGCATGGGGCTTGACTATATGCCGGGTAGAGACGAATACGACCTGAGCCTTGGCGACCTTTGTATGATAGAACATCTTGCGGAGCTGAAACAAGCCGGCGTAAGCTGCATTAAATTAGAGGGCCGCATGAAGCGGGCGGAATACGTTGCGGTGGTGACGCGGGCGTACAGGGACGCGCTGGACGGCGCGGATAAAGCCGAGATATCCCGGCATAAGAAGCGCATGCTGGATATGTTTGATCGTGGCGGCGGCTGCACAGGCTACTTTTACGGAGACAACGCCCATACCGGGTGCATAGCCGTAAGCGATAGATCAAAGGAACTTATCGAAGAAGCGGCTAACAGCTACGCTAAGGATACACGCAAGCAGCCTGTAGATATGGAACTGTACATGCGCGTAGGTGAGGCTGCAAGGCTTGCCATGCGCTTAGGCGGCGATAATGTGGAGGCCGTGGGCGACGTTGTACAGCCCGCCCAAAAACCTCAAACCGCCGAAAGGTATATGGAACAGGCCCGAAAGCTGGGGGATACGCCATTTATATGCGCAGGCATAAGGGCGGATATCGACGAAAAGGCATTTCTTCCTATGAGCGCGGTGAACGCCCTGCGCAGAGACGCTTCCGCTAAGCTTTTGGAGTCTCTGCATTGGAGAAGAAGCTGTGACAGCGGCGATGTTCCAAAGCCTAAAAACCAGCCTGCGGAGCACACCCGGATAACCGCCATAGCGAGTACGCTGGATCAGGCGAAGGCGGCATTCGGTGCGGGAGCCGACGAGGTGGCTCTGGAGCCCTGGGAATTTCACATTGCAGCCTTTGAAGCAGCTGCGGCGTTTAAAGGAAGCAAGAAGCTTTTGATATCCCTTCCCGTGGCAATAATAAGCCATAAGGAAGCGGAAAAGATTATGAAGATAATCGGAAGCGGCCTTATAGACGGCGGCATAGCGGCCAATGTTGGCCAGCTCGAGCTTATAAGAAGCCTGCCGCTCAGGATAGCGGGGACACAGATGAACGCCATGAACGGCTATACCGTACAGGCATATAAGGATATGGGCTTTGACAGAGTGACGCTTTCGCTGGAGCTTACCAAACCCCAGCTGCGGGATATTTCAGGAGCCGGCACTGCTGTAAGCGTATACGGCAGGGCGCAGCTGATGCAGCTTCGCCATTGCCCGGTAAAGGAATATAAGGGCTGCCGCAGCTGCGATGGCTTCACGGGGAAAATGGTCGATGAAGGTGGCAGGGAATTCCCTCTGTGCAACGTCCGGCAGGAGGACGGCTGTCTGGTGCGGCTGCTCAACTGCCTGCCCACCGATATAACGGACCTATACGGCGAGCTGCCAGAGCCTGAGGCCGTACAGCTTGCATTTTACGATGAAGCTCCTGAAAAGGTACGGGAGCGCATAACAGCTGCTATTGCGGCAAGAGACGGCAGAAAGGTATCCCCGGCGAAAAACGCCACCCGCGGCCATTGGAACAGGGCAGTAGATTAAATTCGGAGATGAATATGCAGGAAAAGGTTTTAAAAACACTTGAATACGACAAAATAGCCGAAATGCTGAAGGCTAAAACCGTGACCTGCGCAGGCGCCGAGCTTGCAGAGGGCATGGAGCCTTACGATACATTTGACAAGGTAAAATCCGCGCTGGCATTTACGGCCGAGGCGGAAACGGTAATTATACGCACCGGCCGTTCGCCCGTAGACAGCTTCCCGGATATGCGGGAATGCCTGAAGCGCATACACGCGGCGCTGTTTGTATCTCCCGCCGAGCTTATGGGCATATCCCGCTGCCTGCGCGTTTCACGTCTTGCAAGGGAGGCCATCGAGAAGGAAGAAAACGTTCCGCTCCTCAGCAATCTTGCCGGGTACATCTCTACCCACCGTTCCGTGGAGGAGGAGATAGATCGATGCATATTGGGAGAAGATGAGATATTCGACGGGGCATCTCCGGAGCTTTCGAGAATACGCCGCTCCATGCGCCAGACAAACGATAAGGTGCGCGAGCGGTTGGGCAGCATGATACGCTCTGCCGCTTACTCGAAATACCTTCAGGAACCGCTAATAACCATACGCAACGGCAGGTTTGTTATTCCCGTAAAGCAGGAATACCGCCAGAATGTGCCGGGGCTAATACACGATCAATCCGGCAGTGGGGCGACGCTGTTTATTGAGCCTGCCGCGGTGGTGGAGCTTGGCAACCAATATAAAAAGCTTATAGCCGAGGAGCAGCAGGAGATAGAGCGCATACTCTCAGAGCTTACGGCAATGGTAGCGCCCTACGGCGGCGAGATAAACGAGAATATAAGGATACTGGGCGAAATGGACCTGGCGTTTGCCAAGGCCAAGCTGGCCCGGGACATGAACGCCACGGAGCCCAAACTCAATAACACCGGCTATATACGTATAGTGCAGGGACGTCACCCTCTCATACCTAAGGAAACGGTGCGGCCAATAGACATATGGCTGGGCCGCGATTTCAGGACGCTTATAATCACAGGCCCAAATACGGGCGGCAAGACGGTAACGCTGAAGACTGTGGGGCTGTTTGTGCTCATGACCCAGAGCGGCATGTTCATACCTGCGGACATTGGAAGCGAGATATCCGTATTCGACAGCGTATATGCAGACATAGGCGACGAGCAGTCGATAGAGCAGTCCCTCTCCACCTTCTCCTCCCATATGACGAACATAGTAGGCATACTGAAGGGCGCTGACGACAGGTCGCTGGTGCTGCTGGACGAGCTGGGAGCAGGCACCGACCCGGTAGAAGGCGCGGCCCTTGCAATGAGCATACTGGAGGAGCTTCATTCCCGCAATACCGTCACCGTGGCAACTACCCATTACAGCGAAGTCAAGGCATTTGCACTCACCCATGACGGAATAGAGAACGCCTCCATGGAGTTTGACGTTGACAGGCTGTGTCCCACGTACAGGCTATTTATAGGCATACCGGGCAAGTCCAACGCCTTTGAAATATCCAAGCGGCTTGGGCTGGACGAGGGCGTGATAGACAGGGCGAGGACGTACCTCAAGGGCGAGGACGTACACTTCGAGGATATAATCTCCAGCGCCCAGAGCCGCTATCAACTGGCGGAGGAGGAGCGGGCAATGGCAAGCGCGGCTCGGCGCGACCTTGACAAGCTCCGCCAGGAAACTGAAGCCGAGCGCAGAAAGCTGGAGGCGGACAGGGCAAAATACCAGGCGAAGGCCAAGGATGAGGCGCGGCGCATAGTGGAGGATACGCGCCGTGAGATGGATAAGCTGATAGCCGATGTACGCAGCATAAAGGGCGTGGACAGGAGCGCCGCAGACAGGGTGATACAGCAGTCCCGTGACGCCCTTCGCAAGCGCCGTGACGACCTTGCCGAAAAACTGGTGCTTAACAAGGAGGACGGCACCAAGCCGCCTAAGACAGTCAATCCCGGAGATACGGTCAGAATAGTGTCTCTCGATAAGAAGGCAACAGTGCTTTCCAGGCCGGATTCCAAGGGCGAGGTTCAGGTACAGGCGGGTGTAATGAAGCTCAACGCAAAGCTTGCGGATCTTCGCATGATGCAGGACGACACACCGCAAAAGGGCGTGGGCAAAATACGTCTCGAGAAGGATCGCCAGGTAGGAATGGAGCTGGACATCAGGGGAATGCTGGTGGACGACGCAATACTGGTGGTCGACAGGTACATAGACAACGCGGTGCTTTCCGGCCTTACGGAAATAAATATAATACACGGCAAGGGCACGGGCGCATTGCGTGCCGGAATACAGGATTACCTCCGAACAAACAAGCGGGTGAGATCCTTCCGCCTCGGCAACTACGGCGAGGGCGACGCGGGCGTAACAGTGGTCACGCTAAAGGAGACAAAACAGTGACAAGCGCCGCAAAACGGCTGATTTGGACTGTTTTTGCGGATTTATTCATACCAGGTTCATATTTGGGTGGTATCATTTATGACAGCAGTTTCAGAATGCCTGAGAGGCACACCCTGCCGCTATGACGGCATGGCAAAACCGAACAAAGGGGCGCGGGAGCTTGTAAAAGCGGGCGCCGTATGCATATGCCCGGAGGTACTGGGCGGGCTGGACACGCCACGCTCACCTGCAGAGATACAGGGCGGCGACGGGTTTGATGTGCTATGCGGCAAAGCGAAGGTCGTGAATAAGGCCGGCGAAGATGTTACGGCGCAGTACGTGAAGGGTGCTGAAATAGTCCTTGAGCTATGCAAAAAGTACGGCGTTACAGAGGCTGTGCTGAAGGAGAAAAGCCCCTCCTGCGGATCGAGCCTCATCTACGACGGCAGCTTTACTGGTACACTGAGGCCGGGCGTGGGCGTTACAGCGGCGCTGCTCCTGCGAAACGGTATAACCGTAAGGGACGAGCAAAGCTGTGCTGAAACGGGAAACAAAGCAAAATAAACGAAAGGCGAATATTACGGCAATGGATAAAAAATCAATACTGGTAATAGATGACGACCGCAATATACTGGCGATAATAGAGATGTACCTTAAAAAAGAAGGGTGTACAGTAACCACCTGCGAGCGGGGCGACACGGCCCTTGAGGCCTTCCACAAGGCAAAGCCCGACCTGGTAGTGCTGGACGTGATGCTGCCCGGTATGGACGGCTGGGGAGTGCTCGGCAAGATTCGGGAAGAAAGCGACGTGCCGGTTATAATGCTTACTGCAAAGAGCGACACTATGGACCGAATACAGGGGCTGGATCTTGGTGCCGACGACTATATGGTAAAGCCCTTCGAGGCAAAGGAGCTTATTGCCCGCATTAAGGCGGTAATGCGCAGAAGCGGCGGACAGAGCGAGGAAAAGAAAGTATCCTTCGATAATCTGGTAATATCCTTGGATAATTACTCAGTGCTGCTGGACGGCAAGCCTGTGGAAATGCCGCCCAAGGAGATAGAATTGCTGTACTTTCTCGCTTCCCGTCCGGGAAAGGTATTTACCAGGGAGCAGCTGCTGGAGCAGGTGTGGGGCTTTGACTTTTTCGGAGATTCCCGAACAGTGGACGTTCACGTGAAGCGTATTCGGGAAAAGCTGGGCGAGCGGGACGAGTGGCAGCTCAAGACCGTATGGGGAGTGGGCTATAAGTTTGATGTCGCTAAGTAGACAAGATTTTTAACGGGAACATTGGCTATATGTTCAAAACGCTGTTTTCAAGAATGCTGGCTACATACCTTTCGGTGACGCTGGGGCTGTTGATTCTCCTCGGCTTTACCGTAGGCACCGTGTTTCAGAACCAGTACAAAACCGAAAAACGCGACGAACTCAAGCGCGAAGCCCAGGAGATAAGCGCAGCTGTGACGGAACGCTACATAGACAGCGCCAAGCGTGCCGTGGCTGAAAAGGAACTCCTGACAATCGCAAGAAAGTATGATGCCATGGTCATACTTCAGTTTGCGGACGAGAGCCTTGGACGATGCGTGTTCATCGATGAGGAATCTACTGCAAAATGGGCGGGCTGCAACGATATGGATATATCTGACGTCACCAGCGACATACTTTACGGCGGCAAAAAGACCGAGATAAGAAAAATGCTGGGAGATAGGGTAGACATGCCAACCATGTCGCTTACGGGGCCTATAACGGATGAAAACGGCAAGGTGATAGCGGCTTTGGTGCTGCATACGGATACCAGCCGTATACAGGAGTCCATACGTCAGGTTACTATGGACGTAATATTGTATTCCTGCATAGGAGTGGTGCTGGCGATGCTTGCGGTATCGTATATCACGGGCAAAATGACAAAGCCTATCATCGAGATGAACAATATCGTGATGCGCTACTCCAAGGGAGAGTTCGACCTCCGCGTAAAAAGCGAGGGTACGGACGAGGTAGCCCAGCTCGGGAAAAGCTTCAATATAATGGCATCGGAGCTTAACACGCTGGAGGAGGCCAGAAGAAGCTTTGTGGCCAACGTTTCACATGAGCTGAGGTCGCCGCTCACCTCGATGAGGGGCTTCCTCGAGGCTATGCAGGACGGCACTATAGCGCAGGAGGATTACGCCAAGTATCTGGATATAGTCATAAACGAGAACCGGCGCATGACGTCAATGGTGAACGACCTGCTGGATCTGGCCAGAATAGAGTCTGGCCAGGTAGTGATAAAGAAAGAAGTATTTGACATAAACGAGCTGATAGTGAGGACCATGCTCACATTCGAGGCGAGGGTGGACGCCAAAAAGCTCAATGTGGAGTTGGATATGAAGCCGGAGAAGATAGCCGTCGAGGCGGACCCCGGCCAGATAGCTCAGGTGGTGCGGAATCTCATTGATAACGCCATAAAGTTTACGCCGGAGGGCGGCAGCCTGTGGCTTATAACCAAAGTAAAGAAAAAGGTCGTTACGGTAACGGTCAAGGATTCCGGCAAGGGCATAGATGCCGACAGCATACCGCATCTGTTCGAGAGGTTCTACAAGGCGGAAAAGGCCCACACGCCCGGAGAAAGCGCCGGCACCGGACTCGGCCTTGCCATAGTAAAGCGAATAATAGATCAGCACGATCAGGATATAACCGTGGAGTCGGAGCCGGGAAAGGGGACGAGTTTTACCTTTACCCTCAACGCCGCGGAGCGAAGCGTCAAAGGCGCGGCACAGAAAAAAGCTTAAACACTTGGAGGCAGCATATGGAAGAATACAGTGAAATGAACGGACAGAACGATGAGCAGAACATCGGCGGCGAGTTCGGCGGCAGTTATTATCAGCACAATGCCATGCCAAGGGAAAAGAAGAGCGGGCAAAACAGCTGCGCGGGTTACATACTCGTAGGTATACTCTGCCTGCTGGTTGGCATAGCTGTGGGCAGCTGCACAACGACGCTGGCCATATCCGGCATAAAGGAGGCGGCGGAGAGCGTACTTCCCGGCGAGGATAAGGGCAGCGGGGACAACGATGACAGCGGTTTCAGCTTTGAGTGGCATTTTGGAGAGAAAAAGCCGGAAAACAATAGGCCCGCCAAGGATGAAGAATATGAGGAGCCTGAAAAGAAACAGTATACCGGACGCGAAATGCCGGTGCTGGACGGGCAGGTCCCCATCATTTCAGATACAGTAAATCCCGCTCCGGACATAGTGGAGCAGACCTTTGAGGGTGTGGTAGGGGTCAATTCATACGAAAAGGTAAAGGACAAGGACGAGCTTGAGGGCTACGGCAGCGGCTTCGTGCTTTCCAGCGAAGGCTACATCGTGACAAATGCCCACGTTATAAAGGGTGCGAGCAAGGTAACCGTCACTTTACCGGACAACGACAAGCAGGAGATAGACGCCGAGGTGGTAGGCTACGATTCCACCATGGATATCGCTGTGCTCTATATCAGGAAGGACGGCCTGAAGCCACTGGCACTTGGCAGTGCCGAAAATGTACGGGTGGGCGATTTCACTATCGCCATAGGAAATCCCTCCGGCAGTGAGCTGGCGGGCACGGCCACATTCGGCATAATCAGTGCAACATCGAGGAACGTAAACATTGACGGCCGCGAGAACGAATATCTGCAGACCGACGCAGCCATCAACCCCGGCAACAGCGGCGGCCCTCTGCTCAATATGAAGGGCGAGGTAATAGGTATAACTACTGCGAAGAACATATTTGCCGGCTATGATGAGTACGGCAACACCATAAGCGCCGAGGGCCTCGGCTTTGCCATACCTATCGATAAGGCTGTGGAGGTTGTGGAGGAGCTGATAACCCAAGGCCACGTTGCTCGTCCCGGTATGGGCATAAATGTGATCGAGATAACCGAGGAAAATGCTGAAGAGTATGATCTGCATCCCGGTATACTGATTTACAGCGTAACTAAGAATGGCCCTGCGCACAAGGCTGGCCTCAGGGTGGACGACATAGTGACAGCTTACGACGGCATAAACGTTACTACCCAGGGCGACTTCGTGGATTACATTAAGGATAAGCGGGTAGGGGATACGGTAAGCTTAGAGATCATAAGGGGCGACGAGGAAATTACTATAGACGTCACCCTGGGAGACATTAACGAATTGGGCGACGAGCTGGTCGGCAACAGGACTTCAAGCCTGTTTGACTAAATAAGCGTCAAATATGCTAATAAATCCGATAAAAACAGTTTACAAAAGGCGGATTTATCTGGTAAACTATTTGTTGGTGCTTTATGCGCGCTTTGGCGCAAAAATGCGCACGAATAAGTTATTCAATTATTTATATTACACCTTAGGGGGATTGAAATGAAGAACTATACCGCAGCAAACATCCGCAACATAGGAGTATTCGGCCACGGCGGCGAGGGCAAGACCACTCTTACCGAGGCCATGCTCTTCAATGCCGGGCTCCTCGAGCGTCTCGGCAAGGTTGAGAACGGAACCACCACTACCGACTACGATCCCGAGGAAGTAAAGCGCACTATCTCCATCAACTGTGCTCTTGCTCCTTACGAGTGGAAGGACGTAAAGGTAAATATTATAGACGCTCCCGGTTTCTTCGATTTTTACGGTGAAGTTACTGCGGCAATGGCAATGGCTGACTCCGCTCTGATCGTCGTCGGCGCCGTATCCGGCCCCGTTGTAGGCACCGAGAAGGCCATGGATATGTGCAAGAAGTCCGGCAAGGCCCGCATGATCGTAGTAAATCAGATGGACCGCGAAAACGCCAACTTCGATAAGGTCATGAATGAGCTGAACGAAAAGTTCGGTCCCAGCGTAGTTCCGATTCAGCTGCCCATAATGGAAGGCGGCAAGCTGGTAGGCTATGTGGACACCGTTCATATGATTGCCAAAAAGTACGATGGCAAGGGCGAGAAGGATTGTGATATCCCCGCCAATCTGGCCGCACGCGCGCAGGAAGTCTACGAGGCCCTCACCGAGGCAGCCGCCGAGACTGATGAAGCCCTTATGGAGAAGTTCTTTGAGGAAGGGGAGCTCTCCCGCGAGGAGATAATCTCCGGCCTGAACAACGGTATTCTGGGCGGCGACATTACCCCTGTTTGCTGCTGCGCCGCACAGCCCAATATTGGCGTATGCACCCTGATGGACAATCTTGTCAAGTACATGCCTCCCGCCTCCATGGCTAAGGCTCCCAAAGCCGTCAATCCCAAGACCGGAGATGCAGTCGAAGTGAAGCAGGACGGCAAGTTTGCGGCTCAGGTCATCAAGACCGTTATTGACCAGTTCGGCAAGTATTCCATACTTAAAGTATACAGCGGCGTTCTCAGCGCAGATGTTGCTCCGTACAATACCCGTGAAGAGAAGTCCGAGAAGCCATCTGCCCCTGGCATTATGCGCGGCAAGAAGGTCACTCCCGTCGATAAGCTCATCGCTGGCGATATAGGCGTACTGTCCAAGCTTCAGTATACCGCTACCGGCGACACCCTGTGCGACGCTTCCGCACCTGTGCAGTTTGAAGCCATCAAATTCCCTGAGCCCTGCATCAAGCTGGCCGTTTCCGCCAAGAAGCAGGGCGAAGAAGATAAGGTCTTTGCCGGCCTTAACAAGCTGCTCGAAGAAGATCCAACCATGGCCCTCGAGAAGAATGCCGAGACCGGCGACATGCTGCTCTGCGGTTTGGGCGAGGTGCATATTGATGTTCTCTGCGCAAAGCTGAAGAATAAGACCGGCGTAGAGGCTCAGATATCCGATCCCCGCATTCCTTACCGTGAGACTATCCGCGGAACCGCAGAGGCCGAAGGTAAGCATAAGAAGCAGACCGGCGGCAGCGGCCAGTTCGGCGTGGTAAACATGCGCTTTGAGCCCCTCACCAACGGCGAGGATTTCGAGTTTGTCAACGCCATCGTCGGCGGCGTAGTTCCTAAGGAATATATCCCCGCGGTCGAAAAGGGCACCCGCGAGGCCATGAAGCACGGCGTGCTTGCCGGTTATCCCATGATCGGAGTAAAGGCCACTCTGTTCTTCGGTAAGTATCACCCCGTGGATTCTAAGGAAGTTGCATTCAAGAGCGCCGCACGTCTTGCTTACAAGGAAGCCTGCGCCAAAGCACAGCCTGCCCTGATAGAGCCCATCTATCAGTACAACATCACCGTTCCCAACGAGTATACCGGCGCCATCATGGGTGATCTGTCCAGCCGTCGCGGCCGTGTGCTCGGCATGAACCCCTGTGAGGAAGGTACCGAAGTAGTAGCAGAAGCTCCTCTCTCTGAGATGTTCAAGTATGCTACCGACCTGCGTTCCATGACTCAGGCCCGCGGCTCCTTTACCAGCCAGTTCGTACGCTACGAGGACGTCCCCGCTTTCGAGGCAAAGAAGATCATCGAGAACGCCCAGAAGGAAGAGGACGAGGAAGAATAATCTTCTTCGAACGCATCGGAGCAAACAACAAAGCCTGGAAATATGAAATGTCCCCCGTTTGTTGGAAAGTATTATATACTTTCTAACAAACGGGGCTTCTATATACTCAAAGGATACCTCAAAGGCTTCGTTGCATAACGCTCTGCGACCGTTTTGTATAGAAAAGAATTATAGCAGGAAGTGTTGCATAATGCTTACTTATGAAATATATAATGCAGCTCTTTCATCTAATGCTTTTATATTGCCAAAATAAACGCTTTTTGGTACAATAATTGCAACTGAAAGCCGATGGCTTTTTCACAAATACAAGGAAAGATGCAAATAATGAGAATACTTATTACAAATGATGACGGTATATACGCCGCGGGCATCAAGGCCATTGCAGCGGAGTTTTCAAAGAAGCATCAGGTGATGGTCGTCGCTCCGGATCATGAGCGCAGCGGCGCCAGCCATTCTATAAATCTTACGTCGCCACTCAGGATACATAAGACAGAACTTTCCGGCTTTGATAATATAGAGGCTTACAGGGTAAACGGCACACCGGTGGACTGCGTGATAGTAGGCTGCAACGCGCTGAACTTCAAGCCGGATGCAATTATAACCGGAGTGAACCACGGGTATAACCTGGGCATGGATATACATTATTCTGGCACGGTATCTGCGGCAAAGGAAGGGGCGTTAATGGGCATACCTTCAATGGCAGTATCGATGTGCAACCTTACGTCTAAAGATTTTTCGGTGCCGGCAAGGGTGGCGGCAGAGCTGTTTGACGGCTTTATCGCCAGCGGCAGCCTACTTTATAATGTAAATGTGCCCGACCTTGCCTACGACGAGCTGAAAGGCATAAAGTTTACCGGTCTTTCAAAAAGGACATACTATTCACCATTTGAAAAACGGGTTGATCCCCGTGGATGCGAATACTACTGGTGGCCTATGCGGACGGAGTATGACGGAGATATGAAGGCTGACAACGACGAGCGCTGGACGGCCGAAGGCTTTGTTTCCGTTACGCCAATACTTACAGATTTTACGGATTACGCCGCGCTGAAGCGGCTGAATAAATAAGAAACAGACTAAGAAGGGGTCGGTATCAACATGGAAAACGTGGATTTGCTCACACGGATAAACCAGCATTACAATTCTTTCAGCAAGGGGCAGAAGCTGCTTGCCAACTACATAATAGACAATTACGACAGGGCGGCGTTCATTACCGCATCGAAGATGGGCCGCACTGTAGGCGTAAGCGAATCTACGGTTGTCCGCTTTGCATATGCTTTGGGTTATGACGGATATCCTGCGCTACAGCGCTCCCTTCAGGAAATGATACGCAACCGTCTTACTACGGTCCAGCGTATACAACTCACATCGGATCTTTCTCAGGACGAGGTCCTTTCCACTGTATTGAAATCAGATATAAGCAATATCAGATCCACTATAGAGTCGGTAAATACCGCTACCTTCAATACCGTCATAGACCACATGCTCAAGGCGCGCAAGATCTATGTTGTAGGTATAAAGAGTGCGGCGCCGTTAGCACAATTCCTGGGGTATTATCTCAACTTCATACTGGACGATGTATGCATCGTCAACAGTACCGTATATGAAACGATGCTGCGCATAAGCGACAAGGACATGTGCATAGGAATAAGCTTCCCCAGATACTCCTCTAAGGCGGTGGAAGCGCTGAGCTTCGCAAGGAGCAAGGGCGCATATGTGACGGCCATAACGGACAGCATGTTTTCCCCTATAGCCGAGCTTGCGGACAGCGTACTGGTAGCGCGCAGCGATATGGCTTCCTTTGCCGATTCTCTGGCTGCCCCCTTGAGCCTTATCAATGCCCTTATAGTGGGTGCGGGCCTTCGCAGGAAGGACGAGGTGTACGAGAGATTGGATCAGCTAGAAGGCATATGGAAGAGCCACAAGGTGTATATAGCGTCCAATACAGACGATAGGGATAACGAATGAGCAGGGTAGCTGTAATAGGCGGCGGCCCGGCAGGAATAATGGCGGCAGCAGCGGCAGCGGGCTGCGGCCACGATTCAGTGTTGCTTGAAAAAAACGAAAAGCTGGGCAAGAAGCTGTTTCTTACGGGCAAGGGGCGCTGCAACATAACCAATGCCTGCGATACCGATGACTTTTTTGCCAATATACCGAGGAATCCCAAGTTCCTGTACAGTGCGCTGTACGGCTTTTCCAATACCGACATAGTGGAACTCATAAACGCAAACGGCGTGCCTACTAAGACAGAAAGGGGCAAGCGCATCTTTCCCGCGTCGGATAAATCCAGCGACGTTATAAAGGCGCTTGCGCGGCATTTGAACAACAGCGGAGCGGAGCTCCGGCTCAATACCGAGGTATCCGGCATACGAAAGGCCGGCAGCGGCTTTGAGCTTACGGTAAACGGCTGCAGGGAGGAATATGATGCGGTGATACTCTGTACCGGAGGCGCGAGTTACCCAACGACCGGCTCGACCGGCGCAGGCTATGCCTTTGCAAAAAAGCTTGGCCATACCGTGACGGATATACGTCCGTCTCTCATACCGCTGGCTACGGTAGAAGAGTGGCCGGGGAAATTGGCTGGGCTTTCGCTTAAAAATGTCACTCTGAGGGCGTACAACAAAAAGAACAGGCTGGTATATGAGGAACTGGGCGAGATGCTGTTCACCCACTTCGGCGTATCTGGTCCGCTGGTGCTCAGCGCCAGTAGCAGGATAGCCGACAGTCCGGAAGGTGTGCGGCTCACCATTGATATGAAACCCGGCCTTACCCCTGATGAGCTGGACAGGCGCATTTTGCGGGACTTTGAAAAGTACCAGCGTAAACAGCTTATAAACGGGTTGAACGACCTGCTTCCGTCACGGCTCATACCGGTAGTTATAAGTATATCCGGCGTGCCTGCGGAAATTAACATCAGCTCTGTAACAAAGACCATGAGGGAGTCGCTGGTGAAAACCATCAAGTGCATACCGCTTACAGTGGATCACGCCCTGCCTGTTGAAGAGGCGATAATAACCAGAGGGGGCGTGAGCGTAAAGGAGATAGATCCCTCTACCATGGAATCCAAGCTGGTTCCGGGATTGTTCTTTGCGGGCGAAATAATCGACGTAGATGGATACACCGGAGGCTTCAACCTGCAAATAGCTTACTCCACGGGTGTGCTTGCAGGCAGATCCGTAAGATAACGCGAGGTGAATGTATAATGATAAATATAGCCATAGACGGCCCTGCGGGTGCGGGCAAGAGCACGGTTGCCAGGGCGGTAGCCAAAAAGCTCGGCATACTCTACCTCGACACGGGCGCGATGTACCGGGCAATGGCGTTAAAAGCCATGCGAGAGGGTATAGACCCAAACGATAAGGAGCAGGTGCTGCCCCTTCTTGAATGTACCGAGATATATGCGAAAAATATCGGCGGAACTCAGCATACCTATCTGGACGGCGAGGACATTTCCGGCCTTATAAGGACACCGGAAATATCCCGGGGCGCTTCCGACATAAGCGCCATACCGGACGTGCGCATCAAGCTGGCGCAGATACAGCGCAATATCGCCCATACCTCAGATGTAGTCATGGACGGGCGGGAGATAGGCTCTTATGTGATCCCCGAATGCGAGAACAAGTTCTATGTCACCGCCTCCGTAGACGAGCGCGCTCGCCGCAGGCTGCTGGAGCTAAAAGAAAAGGGCGGGGACAACGGCATGACCGTGGAGGACATGGCGAAGGATATAGCGGAGCGCGACTACAATGACAGCCACAGGGCCTTTGCGCCATTGCTCAGGCTGCCCGAGGCGATACTTATAGACACCACCGACCTTACGATAGACGAAGCGGTGAACGCCGTGCTTAAAAACCTTAAAAACATTGGGGCGGAGGCGCATAAGTAATGCTTTATATACTTTTCAGATATCTGCTTTGGCCGCTTTTCATGATAATAATGCGGCCTCAGGTATATAACCTAAAGGGACTCCGGGTAAAGGGAGGAGCAATATACGCATGCAATCACTTATCCATGTTGGATCCAGTGATGATAGCATTCCTTTCTCCGCGGATAGTCCACTTCATGGCTAAGAAGGAGCTTTTCAACGGCTTGGGTAAGGTGTTCTTCAAAGGGCTCATGGTGTTTCCGGTGAATCGGCATACAGCTGATATAGCCTCTCTCAAGCGGGCTATGGAGGTGCTGAAAGATGGCAAGGTCTTCGGAATATTCCCAGAAGGCAAGCGATCAGTTACGGGCGAACTGGACGAACTGGAAAAGGGCACCGCATTCCTGGCGCTTAAATCAGGCGCGCCTGTAATACCAATGTATATCGATCCCAAGTGCTATGACTCCATGCGGTTCCGAATGATCGTAGGGGAGCCTGTGAGCAGGGAGGGCCTTGAGAACCTCAGCCGCAATGAGATGTCGGACGAGTTCATGAACCGACTTACTGCTGCCTTTGAGGGGCTTAAAGCGCGGCTGGAGGATATGCAGTGAAAGTCATCGCGGCAAAGAACATAGGCTTCTGCTTCGGCGTGGAACGGGCCATAGAGATAGCCTGTAAAGAGGCGAAGGACGGCAGAACGGTATACACCTACGGCGAGCTCATACATAACCTTACTGTCATAGATGAGCTTCGCGCAGAGGGAATAATACCCGCCGAGACGCTTGAGGAGATACCTGCCGGCAGCCATGTCATAATACGCTCCCATGGCGTAGCGCCACAGGAGATAAAAAAGTGCCGCGAATTGGGGCTTTATGCTGTTGACGCCACATGCCCATTCGTAAAGCGCATACACAACATAGTTAAAAAACACTCTGATGAAGGATATTCCGTTGTAATATTCGGTGAGAGCAGGCACCCGGAGGTGAAAGGCATACAGGGCTGGGCAAAAGGCGCAGCCGTCGTGTCCGATCCTGAGCAGGCGAGGAAACTGCCGCATATGCAGAAGTGCTGCCTCGTATCCCAGACCACCGCCTGCGAAGAATGCTTCCGCCAGGTGGAGGAAGCAATAAGGGAAAGATGCGATGAGCTGGCATCGTTCGATACTATTTGCGAGACCACACGTTTAAGACAGGACGAGGCGGCGGAACTGAGCAGGAAATGCACCTACATGTTCGTGATTGGCGGACATCACAGTTCAAATACACAAAAACTGTGTGCAATATGTAAAAAGTATTGCAAAACCGTTGAATCTCTGGCAAAAGTAGGCGAAATAACCCTTGAAAATATTGATATCAATGATATAATAGGGGTTGTTGGAGGCGCATCGACGCCGAAATGGATTATATTGGAGGTTATTGAAAGAATGAGCGAACTGGAAAAGACGATGGCTGCAAGCCCCGAAGAAGAAAAAGTAGAGGCGGTAGCAGCAGCTGCCGTCCAGGAACCCGTTGCCGAAACCGCTGAAGCTGCCGAGCCCAGCTTTGAGGAAGTGTTTGAAAAGACACTTGTACGCATCAGGAACGGACAAATCATCAAGGGCTCCGTCGTACAGATAGTGGACGGCGAAGTATGCGTAAACATTGGTTATAAGTCCGACGGGTTTATTCCACGCAACGAGTTCTCTTCTGATACTGAAGTCAACCCTGAAGATGTTGTCAAGGTTGGCGACGAGATCGAAGTTGAGGTCATTAAGGTAAACGATGGCGAGGGCAACGTGCTCCTCTCCCGTAAGAACGTTGAGAGCAAGAAGCTTTGGGACAACCTTATGCAGGACGAAGAGAACCTGCAGGATAAGACCTTTGACGCCGTGGGCAAGGAAGTCGTAAAGGGCGGTTTGATCGCCACCATCAACGGTATCCGCGCTTTTATTCCCGCATCTCAGCTGTCTACCAAGTATGTTGAGAATATCGGCGAGTTCGTAGGCAAGGATCTGAAGGTCAAGATCATTGAGGTCGATAAGTCCCGCAAGCGCATCGTAGCATCCCATAAGGCGGTTATGAAGGAAGAAGCCGAGGCTGCCAAGAAGGAGCTTTGGAACAAGCTGGAGGTCGGCTCCAAGGTAAAGGGCGTTGTACGCCGCCTGACCGATTTCGGCGCGTTTGTTGATATCGGCGGTATCGACGGTCTGGTGCATGTTACCGATGTAGCATGGGGCCGCGTAAAGCATCCTTCCGATGTACTTTCCATAGGTCAGGAAATCGAAGTCCTTATCCGGGACGTAGATGTTGAAAAACAGCGCGTATCCCTCGGTTACAAGCAGCTCCAGCCCAAGCCCTGGACCATGGCTGCCGAGAAGTACCCCGTAGGCTCCATCGTAGAGGGCAAGGTAGTGCGCATAGTTCCCTTCGGCGCATTTGTGGCTCTTGAGCCCACTATCGACGGCCTGATTCACATCTCTCAGGTGGGCGTAAAGCGCATCGAAAAGGTCGAAGACGAGATCAATGTTGGCGATGTAGTACGCTGTAAGGTTCTCGATGTAAATCCTGAGGCAAAGCGTATAAGCCTGAGCCGCCGCGATGTTATCCTTGAGGAGAACCCTGAGGTAGCAGAGCAGTTGGCAGCTGAAAAGGCTGAGCGTGAACGCGTAGCCGCAGAGCGTGCTGCTGAGCGCGCCGCAGCTGCCGAAGCCGCAAAGGCTGCTAACGAGGCCCGCGAGGCCGAGCGCGCCGAGCGCCGCCGTCAGCGCCGCGAAGAGAACGAATATGATTTGCTTCCTGTAGAGAGGGCCACTACTTCTCTGGCAGACAAATTCGCCGGCTTCAAGTTTGACGAAGAGTAAGCTTTAAGACAAATCACAGGGACTGCAAAACGCAGCCCCTGTTTTTTCTTTTAAAAGGCGCATGTATGGTGTATAATAGGTAGGTAAATTCAGAAAGGAATACCCGATGGCTAATTCGAGCAGAAAAGTAAAAAAGGCTGAGCTGGAAAGACAGGAGCAGACCGAAAGGGAGATAATAGGTATATGCTTTATAGCTCTTGCGCTTTTTCTTGCCGCTGGAATATATACAGATATGGTAGGCGTGATAGGAAATGCAGCGAAGAACTTGACCTTCGGCCTGTTCGGAATCGCTGGCTATGCAGCGCCCTTTATTCTTGCCGGCCTGGGTATACTTTCTATCGCTATGTCAAAATCACCTGCAAGCAGTTCAACGCTGTGGTTGATAGTTGGCGGGGTCGTATGTCTCCTCGTTATTATACATACCGCTACCCGCGGCGAAATAACGGTGGACAAGGTGACAGCTTACTATTCCGACGCATATATGTACGGAAAGCTGTACTGCAAGGGCGGCGGACTTTTGGGCGCGCTTCTCGCATATCCTTCAATGAAGCTTTTAGGTACTGCCGGTACGTATATTTTTTTCGGTGCCGCGGTATTTATAGTATTTCTGGTAGCTACCAAGCTTTCCATACGAACCCTTGGCCAGAAGGTGGGCAGCGGCATAAGGATCGGCGTGGAATCTGTCTCCGAAAAGGTGCAGCAGGTTCACGCCCGTGACATGGCGGAGCGGCAGGCGCGGTACGACTATGAGCATGCCTTCGACGGACTGGAACAAATATACCCGCCAAAACCACGAAAGCGCCGCGGCAGCGGTAAAGAGCTTTATACCGAAACGCTTGAAAAAAATGAAGAAGAAATGGAACCGACTATACCCAAGCCGCAGAAGTCTGTACGCAGGAAGAATGATGACAGCCATATTGTGCGCCGCAGGGAAGACGATATGCGAAACGATTGGGACGGCGATATTTCCTTCCTGCCACAGAATGGAAAACTGCCAAAGCGCAAGGACGACGGCGATCCTTTTGATATACTTTCCGGGCTGGACGATGGCGAGCTGAAGCCGCTTAAGCCCGTGGATGTTAGCAAAATTACTACTATAGACATGCAGCCTGAAGAGCCGGAGCAGAACTTCGATTTTGAAGAGCCGCCCAATGTAATGGAACTGGATACGGAGGAAGAAAAGGATTCTGAAGCAAAGTCAGTTAAGGTGACGGCAGGCGACGATGGGGATACCGAAACTTCAATAGCGCCCCAGCCACCGGTATATGTGCGTCCGCCTATCACGCTGCTCAGGAAACCCGCCTTGACGGTATCCAAAGGCGTTGAATCGCCTGTTGCAAAGGGAAAGAAGCTGGAGGAGACCCTTGCAAGCTTCAATATAGATGCAAAGGTAATAAACTACAGCGTAGGCCCGACCATAACCCGCTTTGAGCTGCACCCGGCTCAGGGCGTGCGAGTAAATAGAATAACCAGCCTTTCTGACGATATAGCGCTGGCCCTTGCCGCGCCTCGCGTAAGGATCGAAGCGCCCATACCCGGCAAGTCGGCCATAGGTATAGAAATACCGAATAAGGACACGGTGCCGGTTCTGCTTCGGGAGGTAATAGAATCAAGCGAGTTTTCAGAAGGCAGCAGCGCGCTGCGCTTCGGCATAGGCAAGGATATTGCGGGCAAGGTGCTTTGCGCAGACCTGGATAAGATGCCGCATCTGCTTATCGCCGGCTCCACAGGCTCCGGCAAAAGCGTCTGTATAAACGACATTATACTGAGCTTCATATACGGCAAAAAGCCCGAAGAGGTAAGGCTTATAATGGTGGATCCCAAGCAGGTGGAGCTGAGGGTTTACGCGCCGATGCCGCATCTTCTTATGCCTGTTGTTACCGACCCCAAGAAGGCGGCAGGCGCTTTGAAGTGGGCGGTCATGGAGATGGACCAGCGGTATAAGAAGATGTCCAAGGTAAATGCCAGAAGCATCTCACGATATAACGAACTTCAGGAAGATCCTGCAGAAAAGCTGCCAAGGCTCGTCATAATAATAGATGAGCTGGCTGATCTTATGATGGTTGCCGCCAAGGAAGTGGAAGAATCCATATGCCGCATTGCACAGCTGGGCCGTGCGGCGGGCATTCACCTGATAGTGGCCACACAGCGACCTTCTACCGACATAATCACCGGACTTATAAAGGCCAACATACCCAGCCGCATAGCGTTGGCGGTTTCCTCCGCTGTAGATTCCAGAGTCATAATGGACTGTGGCGGCGCTGAAAAGCTGCTCGGCCGCGGCGATATGCTGTTTCATGCTAACGGCGCAAACAAGCCTGTGCGCGCCCAGGCGGCGTTCGTCAGCGATGAGGAGGTCGAAAGCATAATGGACTTCTTTACACGGCAGCAGACGGACGAAAATCAGCCCAGATATCAGGAGATAACTTTGGATGAGGTTTCTTCCACGGTAGATGCCGTTACCGGTCAGGGCAACGGCAAGCAGGAGGATGAGCTGCTGGACGATGCGGTGAAGATAGTATTGGAGAGCGGTCAGGCGTCCATATCGATGATACAGCGGAGGCTCAGGGTCGGCTATGCCAGAGCCGCAAGGCTTATAGATATAATGGAACAGCTGAAGGTTGTAAGCGGCTTTGACGGAAGCAAGCCGAGAAAGCTTCTGATAAGCAGCTTTGAGGAATATCAGCAGCTTACAGGCGCAGATACGGAGGAAGGATAACTTGGCTATAACTGTTGGAATGGTATCTCTGGGCTGCTCAAAAAACAGAGTAGACAGCGAACAGATACTGGGTATGCTTAAGGAAAACGGCTTTGAGATAACTAACGATGAAGCTCAGGCCGAGGTGATAATCGTAAACACCTGTGGTTTTATAAACCCCGCAAAGGAGGAATCCATAGGCGCTATACTCGAGATGGCACAGCACAAGAAGAACGGCAACTGCCGCCTGCTGGTAGTAACAGGCTGCCTCAGCCAGCGCTACCCCAAGGAACTCCGTGAGGAGCTGCCCGAGGTGGATATATTCTGGGGAGTAAAGGACAAGGACGGACTTGTGCGAAAGATAACCGAGGCGGTAGGCGGCAGCTATAAGTGCTGTTCTGAGGACGCACGCATAATAACTACACCATCATATAGCGCTTATCTTCGTATAGCTGACGGCTGCGATAATCGCTGTACCTACTGCGCTATACCGCTGATACGCGGCGGTAAAGTCAGCATTCCAATGGAAAAATTGGTGAAGGAGGCACAGCGCCTTGCTGACAGCGGCGTAAAGGAGCTTACGCTGATAGCGCAGGACACTTCTGCTTACGGAACCGATCTGTACGGTAAGCCCATGCTTGCGGAGCTTATGCGGCGTATAGCAAAGATAGATAAGCTGCACTGGATACGTGTGCTTTATTCCTATCCCAACACCATAAACGAAGAGCTGGTGGATACTATGGTAGCCGATCCGAAGATAGTCAACTATATAGATATACCCATTCAGCATATAGATCCGGATATGCTGAAAGCCATGAACCGCCATGGCTCCGCTGAGCATATCCGCGAGATAACCGACTATATCAGGCGAACGGCTCCTGACTTCATACTGCGTACTACCGTCATAACAGGCTTTCCGGGGGAGACGGAGGAGCAATTCGGCCATCTGACCGAATTCCTTAAGGAACACAGCTTTGACAGGCTCGGCGCATTTGCATACTCGCAGGAGGACGACACGCCCGCTGCCGATATGCCGAACCAGATAGATGAGGACGTAAAGCAGCGCCGTCTCAAAAGGATAATGTCCCTTCAGCAGGGCATATCCCTTGCGTACAACAAAAAGCGCATAGGTACCGTGACCGAGGCTCTCGTTGAGCAGATAAGCGGCGATATAGCCTACGGCAGAACTTATGCCGAGGCCCCTGAGGTAGACGGTACCGTGATGTTTTCCATCAAAAACAAAGGGCTTAAGCCCGGCGACTTTACCATGATAAAGCTGACCGGCGCCGGCCCTTATGATATGGAAGGAGAAGAAATATGAAAAACTTGAACATGAACCTTCCCAACAGGCTTACCCTTATCAGGATAGCGCTGGTGCCGCTGTTTATTGCCTGCTTTTACATTGAAGCCCCTTCGGCAATATATGTGGCATGCGGAATATTCATTGCGGCCTTTTTGACCGATATTGCGGACGGGTATCTTGCGCGCAGCCGCAATCAGATAACAGACTTCGGCAAGCTTATGGATCCCATAGCGGATAAGCTCCTTGCGGCAAGCGCACTCATAATGCTTACAGCAAACGGTATGCTCAACCCCATAGCTGCCATTATTATTATTGCCAGAGAGTTCCTTATAAGCGGCTTCAGGCTTGTAGCCACTGGCAAAGGCGTGGTCATAGCCGCCAGCTGGCTTGGCAAGATAAAGACCACCACTCAGGCGGTGGCGCTGGTGCTGGTAATGCTCAGCACTCCAATACGTGCATGGCTGGGCTTTAAGCTTGATGTGATAGTGGTATGGATATCCGTGTTCTTTACAGTGATATCTGCCGTTGACTACATTCGCAAGAATATAAATTGCATCAATTTTGATCAGATATAACAGGGGCATATTATCAATGAACGCAGAGATTATTTCTGTCGGCACGGAGCTGCTGATGGGGCAGATACTCAATACCAACACCCGGTATCTTTCCGGCCGAATGGCTGATTTCGGTATAAACATGTATTATCATGTAACTGTGGGCGATAATCCCGCAAGACTTAAGCAGTGCATAGCTAACGCCTTTTCACGCTCGGATATAGTGCTGTTTACAGGTGGACTCGGGCCTACCGAGGATGACCTTACCAAGGAGACCGTAGCTGATTATTTTGGTCTTGAGCTTGTGGTGAATGAGAAATATAAAGCATGGCTGCTGGAAAAAATGTCCTCCCGCGGCTATCCCTGTACGCCCAACAACATTAAACAGGTCATGTTTCCCGCAGATCACTGCATAATACTGCCAAATCCCAGAGGAACAGCGCCTGGCTGCATAATGGAGAAGAACGGCAAGACTGCTATACTGATGCCGGGACCTCCATGGGAGATGGAACCCATGTTTGAGGAAGAGGTAGTGCCGTATTTGCAAAAACGCAGCAACTGCATGTTCCATTCACGTACCATTCGTATATTCGGCAAGGGCGAGTCCCAGGTAGAATACGCTATAAAGGACATAGTGGACGCCCAGACCAACCCGACGATAGCGCCTTATGCCAAGGCGGCCGAGACTACTCTACGCATAACCGCCCGCTGTGGCAGCGAGGAGGAAGGGGAGAAGCTCATTCAGCCCGTTATGCAGGCCATAGAGGACAGAGTGGGCGAATTTATCTATTCTACCCACGGCAGGGAAATGCACGAGGTATGCGCGGAACTGCTGAAGGCCAGCGGCCTTAAGCTCGCTGTTGCCGAAAGCTGTACAGGCGGCATGATAGCCTCCAGGCTTATATCCGTCCCCGGAAGTTCCGAATGGTTCATGGAAGGTGCAGTGACTTATTCCTGCGATTCCAAGATGCGCCGTCTCGGCGTAAAGGCCGAAACGCTGGAAAAGTATACTGACGTAAGCGCGGAGACTGCCAAAGAGATGGCCGACGGTATACGCCTCCAGAGCGGCGCCGACATAGGTATATCCACCACCGGCTACGCAGGACCTACGGGCGCGCCCGGCCTGATCGGACAGGTATTTATCGCCGTTTCCACGGAGGAAGGCTGCAACGCATATGAGGTCAATCTCAAGGGCAACCGTGAAAGAGTGCGGGATGGCGCGGTGCTGAATGCTCTGAATCTTCTCAGGAAACAAATAATTGCAAAAAACAGGTGCAATTTGGATATTAACGTGCTATAATAATCTTAATAAGAAACAAATTATGCTGTAAAGGCGGTCTGTAAGTATGATGGAAAAAGAAAAAGCATTGGAAATCGCCCTCTCCAAGATAGAAAAGGACTTCGGCAAAGGTGCTATAATGAAGCTGGGAGACGCTGCGGCGAATATCAGCGTCTCTACCATACCTTCAGGCTGCTTACAGCTTGACTACGCGCTGGGCGTAGGCGGTCTGCCGCGGGGAAGGATAATCGAGATATACGGGCCCGAATCCTCAGGCAAGACTACTCTGGCGCTGCATGCCATAGCGGAGGCTCAGAAGCTCGGCGGTACAGCGGCATTCATAGACGCCGAACACGCGCTGGATCCGGTATACGCCCACAATCTCGGCGTTGACGTGGATAACCTGTATATCTCACAGCCTGATTCCGGTGAGGACGCATTGGAGATATGCGATACACTGGTGCGAAGCGGCGCCATCGACATAATCGTTGTCGACTCTGTCGCGGCGCTGGTTCCCAAGGCAGAGCTGGAAGGCGATATGGGCGATTCTCATGTTGGCCTTCAGGCGAGGTTGATGTCTCAGGCGCTTAGAAAACTTACCGGCGTCATCAGCAAGACAAATACTATTATAATATTCATCAACCAGCTGCGCGAAAAGGTGGGCGTCATGTTTGGCAATCCGGAGACCACCACCGGCGGCAAGGCGCTGAAGTTCTACGCCTCCGTGCGCATGGACGTGCGCAAGCAGGATACAATTAAAAACGGCGCGGAATTTATAGGCAACCGCACCCGCGTAAAGATCGTAAAGAACAAAGTGGCGCCTCCTTTCAAGACCGCCGAATTCGATATGATATACGGCGAGGGTATATCAAGGGAGAGCTGCATATTGGATATGGCAGTCGACCAAAAGATAATAAATAAGACCGGAGCGTGGTATTCCTACAATGATATGCGCATGGCCCAGGGTCGCGATAACGCAAGGCTGTTCCTCAAGGACAATAAGGAGCTTTGTGACGAAATAGAGGCCAGAGTGCGGGAGAAAATGATGCAGGTGCCCGCCAAAACCGAAGAGCCGGAAGAGGAAATATAATGCATTTTGAACGATATAACCGTAAATAAAAAACTCATTCTGGCAAATATTATAAGTCAAGGGCCACGCGTCCTTGACTTTTGTTTTGCCATGGGTTTATAATAAATTTTGAGATATTATATCGGTGTGTAGTTTCGTAGACCTGCTCTACTGAAATAATAGTCCATGCATGCTGCGTATTTTACGCTCGGATACATAATATATATAGTTTATTTGGAGGTGCTACACTAAACGTGGAAATATGGATCCCCATAGTGATTGGGATCGTTTGTTTAGCTGCGGGTTTCGCAGGTGGATATGTTTACAGGCGCAATATAGCGGAAGCAAAGATAGCTAACGCAGAAGAAGCAGTTAAAAAAATGATCGGCGATGCCCAGAAGAGGGCTGAGACCATAAAGAAGGAAACGGTTCTTGAAGCCAAGGAAGAAGCCTACCGCATTAAGAACGAAAATGAAAAGGAACTGAGAGAGAGACGCAACGAGCTGCAGCGCAACGAGCGCAGGCTGCTCCAGCGCGAGGAAACACTGGATAAAAAGATCGATGGTATAGAGCAGCGCGAGCAGCAGCTCAACCAGAAGATAAAAGAAGCTGAGAACACCGAGGCTTCCATCAAGGAACTTTACGATAAGCAGCTCAAGGAGCTGGAGACTATTTCCGGATTGTCTATGGACGAGGCAAGGGAAATACTGCTCAGCAGCGTTGAACGCGATGCCCGCCACGATGCGGCGATAATGCTGCGCGATATCGAGGCAAAAACCAAGGAAGAAGCCGATAAGCGCGCCCGCAACATCATTTCTCTTGCGATACAGCGCTGTGCTGCGGATCACGTGGCTGAGACCACTGTGTCCGTAGTGTCTCTACCCAACGACGAAATGAAGGGACGTATAATTGGCCGCGAGGGCCGCAATATCCGTACCCTTGAAACCGCGACGGGTGTTGACCTTATAATCGACGATACTCCCGAAGCTGTCATACTTTCAGGCTTCGATCCCGTTCGCCGCGAGGTCGCCCGAATAGCTCTGGAACGGCTCATAACCGATGGAAGGATACACCCCGGGCGCATAGAGGAAATGGTAGAAAAGGCCCGCCGCGAGGTGGACACGCAAATACGCGAAGCAGGCGAGCAGGCAATATTCGAGGTGGGAATACACGGACTGCACCATGAACTGATCAAGCTTATCGGCCGATTGAAGTACCGCACCAGCTACGGACAGAATGTTCTCAAACATTCTATCGAAGTAGCTCATCTTGCCGGAATGATGGCCTCCGAGCTGGGCGCAAACGTGGCTTTAGCAAAGCGTGCGGGTCTGCTGCACGATATAGGCAAGGCGGTAGATCACGAGGTCGAAGGTCCCCATGCCCAGATCGGTGCGGATCTTGCAAAGAAGTACCGCGAGAACAATCAGGTCATACATGCCATACAGGCTCACCATGGCGACGTTGAGCCAAGTACCGTGGAAGCTGTACTTGTGCAGGCCGCCGACGCCATATCTGCCGCACGTCCCGGCGCACGGCGTGAGACACTGGAGAACTACATCAAGCGCCTTGAAAAGCTTGAAGAGATTGCCAACTCATTCGAGGGCGTTGACAAGTCCTTCGCAATTCAGGCCGGACGCGAGATACGTATACTGGTCAAGCCCGAGAACGTCAACGACGCCGATACGATCATCATGGCAAAGGAGATCGTCAAGCGCATAGAGACCGAGCTTGAATATCCCGGCCAGATAAAGGTCAACGTAATACGCGAGACCAGAGCGGTCGAATTTGCAAAGTAAAAATTAGCATCACAATTAAGGATATGCTCGCATATCCTTAATTTTTTGAGGAAAAGGAGAAGATATGTCAAATATACCTGTGGCTGACGCCCATTGCGACTTCCTTTACTATATGACGCAGGACGGCTGGGATATAAACCGCCCCACCCGCAATCAGGCAGTAGCGCTTCCTTATATAAAACAAGGCGGCGGCAAGCTGCTGTTCTTTGCCGCATGGGTGGATATGGATATGCGCAAGGATTGCCTGCAGCAGGCGCTGGATATGTTCGATTCATATTTTACGATGATGGAGGAGAACGACGTCTTTGTGCCCCTCACAAAGGATTACACGCCGGACGGTGACAAGATAGCCACCGTGCTTACCGTTGAGGGTGGTGAGTCGCTCAATGCAGCCATAAGCAACGTCAGGCTGTTCCACCGGCTGGGCGTCAGGGCTATGACTCTAACATGGAATTATTCCAACGAACTCGCTTCACCTGCCATGCGAAGGGCAAACAAGGGACTGACTGGGAGGGGAAGGGAGGTAGTGCGTGAGATGAACCGTATAGGCATAGCGCTGGACGTATCCCACCTGAGCGACGCCGGCATCGACGAGGCGCTGGAGATATCTCAGCGTCCCATATTTGCCTCGCATTCAAATGCCCGCGCGGTATTCGATCATAAGCGTTCCCTTAAGGACGAGCATATTAAAGCGATAGCTGCTCAAAATGGCGTAATTGGGGTAAATTACTATCCGGGGCAGCTGGTAAAGACAGGTGACGCCTCGGTACGGGAGATAGCGCAGCATATAGCCCACATTGCAGGATTGGCCGGTCCGGAGCATGTATGCCTGGGTTCGGATTTTGATGGCATGAACGCATACCCGGTGGATATGAAAAATTGGAGCGATGTGCCGAATCTTTTCGACGAACTCCAAAGGATAGGATTCTCTGATAAAGAAATACGTCGCATAGCGTATGACAACCTGCATGACTATATTATACAGTTTGTGGATTAAGACAATAAAAAATCTCCTCAGGCAAAAGCCTGAGGAGATTGGCAGGGGCAGAAGGACTCGAACCCTCAACAAAGGTTTTGGAGACCCACGTGTTACCATTACACCATGCCCCTTCGGTGTGAAACCTTGATGATTATAACACCGATATGGTGATAATGTCAACTTTATTTTTAGGGAGGATACATTGAAGAAGGTCGTTATATATACCGACGGTGCGTGTAGTGGCAATCCAGGCCCGGGTGGCTGGGGCGCGGTTCTCATGTATGGGCAATTCAAAAAGGAGATTTCGGGCGGGGAAAAAATGACTACGAACAATCGCATGGAGCTTATGGCGGCCATATCTGCCCTGAATGCCTTGAAAGAGCCCTGTGAAGTAGATTTATTTACCGATAGCGCCTATCTTTGCCGGGCATTTTCCGAGAACTGGGTGACTAACTGGCAGCGCAACGGCTGGAAAACCAGCGGCAAAAAGGAAGTGGAAAACCGTGACCTGTGGGAGCTGCTTATTGCACATACACACAAACACAGCATCAGCTGGCACAAGGTAAAGGGCCATAGCGACAACGCCTACAACAATCGATGCGACGAGCTTGCGCGGGGCGCTATTGCAGGTTGTAAAGCAAAGCAAAATGGTGTAAAATAAATATGTTTGTATAAACCTATCAAATTTTCAGGAGAGAGATATAATATGAAAAAGATAGTTATCGCACTTGGCGGAAACGCCCTTCAGGAAGCGGGCAAGCCTGCAACGGCAGAGGCTCAGCTTGAAGTAGTCGAAAAGACCTCCGAGTATATCGCGGACATAATAGGCGAGGGATATAAGGTCATTATTGCCCACGGAAACGGCCCTCAGGTAGGCCGCATAGTGCTCCAGAACGAGTATGCCAACCCTGTAAGCCCGGCAATGCCCTTTGATGTATGCGGCGCTATGAGCCAGGGCTATATAGGATACCACATTCAGCAGGGCCTTACAAAGGTACTGCGTTCACGCGGAAACAAGTCCGAGGTGGCTACTGTGGTAACTCAGGTGCTGGTAGACAGGAACGATCCCAAGTTCAAAAACCCCTCCAAGCCTATAGGCCCATTCTATACCGAGGAAGAAGCCAAGAAGATAGCCGACGAGAAGGGCTATGTAATGAAGGAAGACGCGGGCCGCGGTTGGAGGCGAGTAGTTGCTTCCCCAATGCCCGTTGAGATAGAGGAGCTCAGCGCAGTAAAATGCCTGGTTGACAACGGCTTCGTAGTCATCACCGTAGGCGGAGGCGGTATCCCTGTAATACGCAACGATAAGGGTGAGCTGGAAGGCACAGCCGCCGTTATAGATAAGGATCTTGCAAGCGAGAAGCTGGCGGAGGATCTGGATGCCGACGCTCTGGTTATACTTACCGCTGTAGAAAAGGTAAGCATCAACTACAAGAAACCCGACCAGAAGGATCTGGATAAGCTTACCGTATCGGAAGCCAGGAAGTACATGGCCGAAGGCCAGTTCGCCCCCGGCTCTATGCTGCCCAAGGTAGAGGCTGCTGTTAAGTTCGTGGAGAGCAAGCCCGGCAGGATAACCATAATCACCAGCCTTGATAAGGCGGTAGAGGCTCTTGACGGCAAGGCCGGAACTACCATAGCATAAGAATAACTATTGAAATACTTTGATTCGGGGTATATAATCTAAGTCAGATTTATACTTTGAAACAAAGGAGAGGATTTTCTATGACTTCGCTTGAACAGATGGATCGCGCAGAACTTCAGATGTTTTATGAAGCGGCACTGAAAGAATACGAGAGCTGCAAGGCCAAGGGCCTAAAGCTGGATATGTCCCGCGGCAAGCCCTCAAGGGCCCAGGTGGCTCTCTCAAACGATATGCTTAATATCGACGTTGTATCCAACGCTGTTACAGACGGCATAGACGCCTTTAATTACGGCGGGCTGGACGGTCTGCCGATATGCAGGAGATTTTTTGCCGATACTCTGGGAGTAAAGCCCGAGCAGGTATTTGTAGGCGGCAACGCCAGCCTTCAGCTTATGTACGATACCATAGCAAAGGCTTATACCCACGGCCTGCTGCATTCCGAAAAGCCATGGTCAAAGCTGGACAAGATAAAGTGGCTTTGCCCGGCGCCCGGCTATGACCGCCACTTCAATGTCACCCAGGCCTTCGGCATGGAGCTTATAACGGTTCCCATGAACGACGACGGCCCGGATATGGGCATGGTGGAGGAGGTTATAAAGGATCCCGCCGTAAAGGGTATGTGGTGCGTGCCTAAGTATTCCAATCCCGACGGCATAGTATACAGCGACGAGGTCATCGACCGCATAGCGCATCTTAAGCCGGCGGCGGCGGACTTCCTGCTCATGTGGGACAACGCCTACTGTATCCACGAGTTTGACGGAGAATTCCGCCCCTTTAGGGATATTCTGACGCTGTGCAGCGAGGCCGGCAATCCGGATATGGTATTTGAATTCGCTTCCACGTCCAAGATAACCTTCCCAGGAAGCGGTGTTGCGTGCTTTGCGTGCAGCGAGGCGAATATGGCGTATATGAAGAAGCTGATATCAGTTCAGACCATCAGCTTTGATAAGATAAACCAACTGCGCCATGCGCTGTTTTTGAAGGATAGGGCAACCGCCTTGGTGCACATGAAGAAGCACGCCGAGTTCCTCAAGCCCAAGTTCGACATAGTCCTCGAATATCTTGAGCGCGAAATAAAGCCTTTGGACATAGGCAGATGGCATACGCCTAAGGGCGGCTATTTTGTCAGCTTTTTCACAATTCCGGGCTGCGCCAAGCGCACCAACCAGCTCGCCAAGGAGGCCGGAGTGGTCATGACAGCCGCAGGTGCAACGTATCCTTACGGTATAGATCCCGAGGATTCAAATCTGCGCATAGCGCCGAGCTATCCGCCTGTAGAAGAACTCAAGGAAGCAATGTCTGTATTTTGCACATGCGTAAAGCTGGCCGCCGCGGAGAAGCTGCTGGCGGAAAAATAATGTAAAAATTAAGACGATCAAACAGCCACAGTAGCTGCTCTGCTGTGGCTGTTCTTATGCTTTATTCTGTCGCATGATAGTATTATAAGACAAAACAGAAAATCGGAATTAGCATACAGGGCAGCAATGTCTAATTGAAGCAATGCGGCATTTCTCGCTTTGTGTCGTGTTGAAATGAAAAAGCCGGTGCTATACTAACGGCGAAAGGAGGGTATCTGATGGATCAGATCAAGATAGGAATATTTCTGAAAGAGCTCCGAAAAGAAAAAAAACTGACGCAGGAGCAGTTGGCAGAGAAGTTAAATGTATCCGGCAGGACGGTATCTCGTTGGGAAACGGGAAGCAATATGCCTGATATCGGTATGCTGGTCGAGATGGCTGATTTTTTTGATGTGAGCATACCTGAAATCGTTAGCGGAGAAAGGAAAAGCGAGAATATGAATAAAGAAACGAGAGATACTGCCGTAGCCATGGCAGAGTACGGTCGAAATGCCGTAAAGAAAGGAAAGCAAAAAGCAATTGGTATTCTGATGTCGGCATTCGGCATATTCATCATTGTGTCGGCGTTGTCAATATTTCCAAGTGATAGCAGTTGGGGAAGCATTTACTCGGTTTTGGGAAGTATTTTTCTGGTTGCCGGCATATATCTCATTATCAGGCCGGTGGTGGCTAAACGAGGCTTGCGCATACTGACGGTCCTCGGATGCGTTTGCCTGTTATTTGGAGCTTTTGCGCTATCCGATTATATTGCGGTTAAGCAGTTCAGCCAGGTGCCAAGGTTCCGGTATGCGACAAGTTATGATTCACGGTATCCTGATCAATTAGTTCATAAAACCATATTTTTTATAGCGGTTCAGAAAAATCCCGGAACAGAGAATGAGAAAGTCTTTATTGTAAAATAAGTTTTTATGAGGTAATGCGGATTCCAGTGCAGTTATACCTTAAATAATATCTTTTTTATTACTAACTATTCGTTAAACTTGTGTTTAACGAATAGTTAGGTGTATAATATAGATGTGTAAAAAGAGATCTTGGAGGGACTTCCCTATGGGCGAGAATTATGCCGGGAGCCAATATATAGCATATACTACGAAAATCAGAGCTGTTTTAAAGGAACTGCCGAGCTTTGCGGGAGATTTTTTCCGCGGCATAGAAAACGATACGCTGGTACGTACAAGATACGCCTATGCGGTGGATATGCGGACATTCTTCAAATATCTGGTGCTGCAGCCGGAGTTTTCAGATAAGGCCATTACCGAGCTCACCCTTGCCGACCTTGACCGTGTCACGACTTCTACTGTTGAGGATTTCTTGAGCTATGTTTCATATTATACTGATGACGGCGACCACGAGCAGATAAATGGTGAGCGTGCCAAGGCACGAAAGCTTTCCACCCTTCGTGCCTTCTATAAGTATTTTTATCGGAAGGAACGGATAAAGAACAATCCCCCTTCCCTTGTCGACCAGCCTTCCATACATGATAAGTCCATAATACGCCTTGAACCTGACGAGGTTGCGCGGCTGCTGGACGCAGTACAGTCGGGCGACGGGCTGACTGAAAAGGAAAAGCAGTACCATAAGCGCACGCAGGCCCGAGATCTGGCCATACTTACGCTATTTTTAGGTACAGGCATACGCATCAGCGAGCTTGTCGGTATCAATATGGATGACGTCAATTTCTCGGCCAACGAATTTTCCGTTATACGCAAGGGCGGCAATCAGGACATATTGGTGTTCGGCGACGAGGCTCGCTCTGCCCTGCTCAACTACATGCTGGAGCGTGAGCAGGTTGACGCCTGTCCAGGCCATGAGGACGCGCTGTTTCTCTCGCTGCAAAAGAAGCGAATAACCGTTCGCGCCGTGGAAAATCTGGTGCACAAGTACGCCGTCATAGTAACGCCACAAAAGAAAATATCCCCTCACAAGCTCAGGAGCACCTACGGCACAAACCTTTACCGCGAAACCGGGGATATATATCTTGTGGCCGACGTATTAGGCCATAAGGATGTGAACACCACCAGAAAGCACTACGCTGCGGTATCTCAGGATAACCGCCGCCTCGCAGCAAAGGTGGTAAAGCTCAGGGACGATTAACGCTTCTTTCTTACGCCCTTGAGGCCCTGTATCTTTTGCTGTGCGTCCTCTATTTCAGCGGCGCGGAGCTTCTGTTCCCATTCTGCCATGAGCTTAGGGTCTATATCCAGTGGAGCAACGTTGTGCGGGTCAAAGGAATATTCATCATCGTCGTCAAACAGATCGTCGTCAAAGGGCAGTTCCATTATCTCGTCAAGGGTCGATATGCTGTCCGTGAGCTCAATCTGAAAATCCTCATAGTCCTTGCCGCTATCTATGCACTTGCAGCAGTTGTCGCATATCTTGGTGGGATCCAGGTCGCAGTAGTCAAGTTCTGTACCCCGTTCTTTTTCGTCCTGCATAAAACCTCCGCTTTATTCTACGCTGAATGCTGCACAGAACGTTTGTTTGTTGCAAACATTTGTGCGCCATGCTATAATTTAGAAAAATATTGTGTAATGCCCAAAAGCATTGCCTTATATCGATATTATACCACGTTCATACGGTTTAATGGAGGAATATTATAAAATGAAGGAACTTACCCGCCAGCAGCAGGCAGTATATGACTTTGTAAAGAGCTATATCGAAGAAAAGTCCTATCCTCCTACAATACGCGAAATAGGCGCGGCGGTGGGTCTGAGCTCAACCTCTACCGTCCATTCACACGTCAAGACGCTTATAGATAAGGGATATCTCATTTCCAGCCCATCAACCCAGAGGACTATCGCCTTGGCCATGCCCGAGAATAAACAGCGCCACGTCATGGACGTACCATGCGTGGGCACGGTTGCCGCAGGCACACCCATACTTGCCTTTGATGACGTGACCGAAAGTCTGCCTCTCCCCACCTCTCTGCTTCATGGGGCGAAGAAGGGCGAAGCTTTCATCCTTGAAGTAAAGGGCGAGAGCATGATAGAGGCCGGCATAAACAGCGGCGACATGATAGTTGTAAACAGCGGCCTTGGCGCGGAAAACGGAGATATAGTAGTTGCACGTGTATGTGGCGATACCGCCACGGTAAAGCGCATATTCTATGAGAATCCAAAGATAAGGCTCCAGCCGGAAAACTCAGGCATGGAGCCCATATATGCGGATTATGATAATGTTGAGGTATTAGGCAGGGTAGTTGCTCTTCTCAGGCGCTACTAAGGTTTATTATATGCTTACCTCGCCGTTTTTGATAAGATCGTCCAATGCCAGCATAACGCCTATACGTCCGTGGGCGTGGGTCAGACCGCCCTGCACATAGGCCGTATAAGGCTCCACTATTGGCGCGTCAGCGCTGAGCTCGATAGATGATCCCTGCACGAAGGCGCCTGCCGCCATTATTACCTGGCTGGTATAGCCGGGCATATCCCACGGTTCCGGCTGGACAAAGCTGTCCACTGGAGCCGCTTTTTGTATGCTGCGGCAGAAGGAAATCAGCGCATCTGCGGTGTTAAAGCGCAGAGACTGGACTATATCGGAACGCACTGCATCGCTCTTTGGCATGCTTATCATGCCTACGCTCTCGAACACCTTGGCGAATAGCACGGCGTTTTTCAGCGCCTGTGCCGTCACGTGGGGCGACAGGAATATACCCTGGAAGAACGGTGCGTAGCTGCCGTAATAGGAGCCCACTTCCCTGCCCATTCCGGGCACTGTCAACCGCATCTCGATGCGTTTCAAGGCCTTCTTTGAACCTGCTATATAGCCGCCGGTAGGTGCTATGCCGCTGCCGATGTTCTTTATAAGAGAGCCTATCATTACATCAGCGCCGTAATAGGCCGGCTCATGGGGTCGAGTAAACTCACCGTAGCAGTTGTCCACTACGACAAACGCATTTGGGGCAAGCTTTTTCGCCATATCGAACACCGGCGCCATCTCTTCCGGCGTCAGCGCGTTGCGCCAGGAGTAGCCGCGGGAACGCTGGAAGTATATCACCTTTTCGCTGCCGGTAATGGCTGCTTTCGCGGCATCAATATCTATATGTCCGTCGGCGGTCAGATCCACCTGACGGTATATGACGCCCATGCGCTTTAATGAACAGTATTCATCGCCGCTTATGCCTATGGCCTTCTCCAGCGTGTCGTATGGCTTGCCCGTAAGGGAAAGCATTACGTCCCCGGGCTCCAGCAGGCCTGACAGCGCCGTGAATATCGCCTGTGTACCAGAGGATATCTGTGGGCGAACCAGCGCGTCCTCCGCCTCCAGAGCACAGGCAAATACCGCGCCAAGCGCCTCGCGGCCTATGTCGTCATAGCCGTAGCCGCTGGTGGGCGCAAAGTGCCTCAGCGCTATACAGTTGTCCTGAAATGCCTTGAGCACCCTCGCCTGTGTGTATGCCTCATTCGCCTCTATGCCTTCATAGATATTTCCGAGAGAATTTTCGCAGGATTTTACAAAATCATAGGTTTTCTGCGATATTCCGAGCAGTTTAAGTTCCGGATTCATTTATTCTTCCCTTTGCTCCTGATTGTTTATTGTTATTCTGGTGTTGGGAGTAACGGTTGATATGGCGTGCTTGTATATCATCATCTGCTCATTTCCGACTTCTGCCGTCACGACAAAGCTGTCGTAACCTGTTATTATGGCGTTCTTTATCTGGTATCCGTTTGTGACGTGGATAGTCACGGGCACCTTTGCCTTGCGCGCGCTGTTCAAAAATGCGTCCTGCAAATTCATTGGCTTATTCATCTATCACATCCCCCGTGTACATATGCGGCAAACCTCCTCGCCCAGAGCCTCTGCGCTTTCAAAGGTGCTTACGTCCAGCCATGTTATTCGCCTGTCGCGCCTGAACCAGGTAAGCTGGCGCTTGGCAAAGCGGCGTGTCTCCTGCTTTATGGCTTCTATACCTTCAGATAGTGTGTATTCACCATCGAATACCCTAAAAAGCTGCTTATACCCAAGGCCCTGAAGTGCGGGTAGGCTTCGGTCGTAATTCCTGTCGTATATCGCCCGCGCCTCTTCCACAAGGCCCTGCTCCAGCATAATATCCACCCGCCTGTTTATGCGGTCGTACAGCATTGCCCTCGGCATCGTCAGGCCTATCATAACTGGATTATACGGTATCTCCGCACCTGCCTTGTTTGAAAAGTCTCCGCCATGGGCATCTATTGGCTTTCCAGTCAGTCTCAGCACCTCAAGTGCGCGTATTATGCGCTTTGTATCATTTGGGTGCAGCCGGGCAGCCGATTCCGGGTCTTCTTCCTGCAGCATGGCGTGGAGCGTACCCCTTCCCTGCCTTTCTTCTATTTCTGATAGCTCGGACCTAAGTTTTTCATCTGACTGTACCTCTGTAAAGTTCAGCGGGAATACCAGGGAATTAATGTAAAGTCCCGTTCCGCCGACTACGATAGGCTGTTTTCCTCTACCTGCTATGTCCTCTATTGCCTCCCCTGCCATCTTGCGGAATTCCGCTACACTGAACTTGGGGGAGTTTATGTCTATGGCGTCCATCAGGTGATGGGGTATTCCCTGTCGTTCTTGCATGGTAGGCTTGGCTGAGCCTATGTCCATGCCCTTATATACCTGTATGGAGTCTGCCGAAACTATCTCGCCGTTGAGCTTGGTTGCCGCATATATCGAAGCGGCGGTCTTGCCGCTTGCCGTCGGGCCTACGATGAGTATAAGCTTAAGCTCTTCCATATCACTGTACCCGCTTGAATAGCTTTTCAAACTCGGCCTTTGTCATACGCACCATTATAGGGCGGCCATGGGGGCAGGTCATGGGAACCCCGTCGCCTTCGAATTCCTTCAAAAGCGCCTCTATTTCCTCGTTAGAAAGCAGCGCCCCCGCCTTTATGGCATGCTTGCAGGAATACTGTATAAGTGCGCTGCGCTTCAGGTCTTTTGTGCTGAGCCTGTTTTTGGCCTCAAGCCTGCCGATCGCTTCGTGGAGGAAGCTTGCCGTCTCGGGCGCATTAAGTATGGCGGGCACGGCGCGTACGCTTACCGTCAGCGCACCAAATTCCTCTATTTCAAAACCCAGCTCCTCAAACAGAGGCAGATTATCCATCAGCGTCTGGTATTCCTCGGGCATGAGCTTCTCTATTACCGGCATGAGCAGCATCTGTGAATCCGGCTCTAAGGGCTTATTCATTATGCGCTCATAAAGCCTGCGCTCGTGGGCTGCGTGCTGATCGATAAAGAATACGCTCTCGCCCTGCTGAACTATCCAGTAGCAGCTGAAAAGCTGGCCTATGATGTCGTAGTGCGACTGGCCGAATTCAGCCTGCTGAGGCTTTTCTTTTAATAGGGTTTCAGGCTCTGCTGATGGCACGGGCACATCAGACTGAGTTGTTTCGGGGAGCATGAGCTCCTTCTTTGCAATATCTTCGGCAGCTGAAACAGGCTGTACCTCAGGCTTTGTTTCAGCCCTCGCATTCTTCGGCCCCACGACCGATTCTCCATAGCGCTGACGAAGCAGCTCCATGGCGGATGCCGAATCGTATTTGAATCCCATGCCGGAGCGTATGCTTGCAGTTGGCACTGCGCCGGGCTCCTTTAGTTTTAGCGGCGATTTGTCCGCCGGTTTGAAAAGCTCGCTGTATGAAAGCTGCTTATCAGGCTTTTTGCTATCGGTCGGTTGTACGATTTCCTGGCGAACAGCCGCATTCAGGGCATTTATAGAGCCGAATGCCGTTTTTTTCGTAATAATGTCTTCCCGGCGTATAGTGGGAGCCACGGGATCCCCAAGGGCCATACGCGTAGCTATGGTAGCCGCCCTTACAGCCCCCTGTTCGTCTTTGAAACGCACCTCCATCTTGTTTGGGTGTACGTTTACGTCCACGTCCTCGTAATTCACGCCTATGTCCAGCACGTAAAACGGAAACTTGCCCACCATGATACGGGTATCGAAGGCCCGCTGTACGCCGTAGGAGATCTGCTGAGAACGCACATAGCGGGAGTTTATATACAGCGACTGCTGCTGCCGGTTTGGGCGGGATATGCTCTCGGTGCCTACATATCCGGTTATCCTGAACCTGCCGTCGTCGTAGTCTACTTCTTTAATATGCGGCAGAACCTCTCCGCCGTATATGCAGAATATTGCAGAACGCAGCTGCCCGTCACCGGGGCTGTGGTATATTACCTTGCCGTTGTTCAATAGCTTTATTGATACGCCCGGATTGCCCATAATGGCGCGGGCGGCGTAATCGGATATGGCTGCGCCTTCCGCACGCTGGGATTTCAGAAACTTAAGCCGCGCGGGAACATTATAAAATACATTGCGGACTTCGATGGCAGTACCTTCGGCACAGCCGCACTCGGCGCATTCCTTTATATCTCCGCCCTCGATATGAATTTCGGTGCCGGATTCCGAATCTTTAGTGCGTGTGCGCATGGTAAGCTGGGATACCGCGGCTATGGAAGATAGCGCTTCGCCGCGAAAGCCCAGCGTGGATATATGGCCCAGATCGTCAGCTGAGGATATTTTGCTGGTAGCGTGGCGCAGGAATGCCGTAGGCACGTCTTCAGCCAGAATGCCGGAGCCATTGTCGGTTATTTTTATATAATCTATTCCACCGCCGTTGATCTCGATGGTAATGGCGGTACTGCCTGCGTCTATGGAGTTTTCCACCAGCTCCTTAACTATGGAAGCCGGCCTTTCCACTACCTCGCCTGCTGCTATCTGGTTTGCGGTGTGCTTCGAGAGCACCTGTATTCTCTTTGCTGTCTGCATTATTTGCAATGCTTCTCCTTATGCTACCTAAGCTTCGCGCGAAGGTGCAGGTCGTATATCATGTTCAGCGCCTCCATGGGCGTGATGCTGTTTACGTCCACGTTTCTCAACTCCTGCATTATGTCGTCGGGCGACGCGGGGCCGAACAGCGTTATCTGTTGGGGTGCGCCGGCGTTGGCCTTGTCCAGAATGCTGTCGTGATCGATATTTATATCAGAGGCTTCCAGCTCGTGCAGTATATCCTTGGCTCTCTTTATCACTTCCTGAGGCAGTCCCGCAAGCCTCGCCACCTGTATGCCGAAGCTCTTGTCTGCGCCGCCGCGGACTATCTTGCGCAGGAAGATTATGTCGTCTCCGACTTCCTTTACGGATATCCTGTAGTTCTTTATGCCCTGCAGCTTGCCCTCAAGCTCCGTAAGCTCGTGGTAGTGGGTCGCAAACAGCGTCTTCGCGCCGCACCGTTCCTTATCGGCGATGTACTCAAGCACCGCCCATGCTATGCTGAGGCCGTCGAAGGTGCTGGTGCCGCGGCCTATCTCGTCGATTATGAGCAGGCTGTTTGGGGTGGCATTATTGAGTATGTTGCTCATCTCGCTCATCTCTACCATGAAGGTGCTCTGGCCGGAGGCGAGACTGTCGGACGCGCCAACACGGGTAAATATTTTGTCCGTAATGGTTATGCTCGCGGCGGAGGCGGGAACAAAGCTGCCTATGTGGGCCATGAGTACGATGAGCGCCACCTGCCGCATGTATGTGCTCTTACCAGCCATATTGGGGCCGGTAAGTATTATCAGCCTGTCGTCCCTTGCGTTCATCATGGTGTTGTTGGGCACAAAGCCCTCCTTCACGTTTTTTTCCACAACAGGGTGACGGCCGTCCGTTATCTCTATCTTGCCGCTTGTAAGTATCTTTGGCCTGCAATAGTTGTTTTCGAAGGCCACCTGGGCCATGGAGCAATATACGTCCAGCGACGCGATGAGCGCAGCATCGTTCTGAAGCCGCTCTATGCAGCCGAGGAGCATTGAACGCAGCTCGGAGAAAAGCTTATATTCGAGAGTAACACAGTTCTCCTCAGCGCCGAGAATTGTGTTTTCCAGCTCCTTAAGCTCGTCGGTTATGTACCTTTCGCAATTTGCGAGTGTCTGTTTGCGCTGATAGTTGTAAGGCACGAGGTGCTGATAAGCCTTCGTGACCTCGATATAATAGCCGAAGACCTTGTTGTAGCTTATGCGAAGGTTCTTTATGCCTGTCTTCTCCCTCTCCTCCGCCTCCATGCGGGCAAGCCACGTTTTGCCGTTTTTCGCGGCGTCACGGTGTTTGTCCAGCTCCTCATTGTAGCCGTCACGGATTATGCCGCCGTCTTTTACGCTCAGGGGCGGATTGTCTATTATGGCGGAGGTGAGCAGGGCGCATATGTCGTCCATCGGGTCCAGAGCGCCGTGTATGCGCTGGAATTCGTTGGCCTTGAGCCCTTGGAGCGTAGTTATGACTCCGGGCAGCTTTTCCAATGAATGCCGGAGGCAATCGCAGTCCCGTGCGTGTACCGTGGAATAGGCTATGCGGCTGCAAAGACGCTCTATGTCGTATATGGCGTCGAGAGCCGTCATCAGCTCCTGCCGCTGTATAGGCTTTGACAAAAGCTCGTCTACGGCGTTGAGCCTTGCGTCTATATCGCCGGGATCCTGCAAAGGCTGGTCTATCCATGTGCGAAGCAGCCTTCCTCCCATGGCGGTGCCGGTCTTGTCCAATAGATACAGAAGCGTGTTCTTCTTGCTGCCGTCAGCCCTCAGCGGCTGTGTAAGCTCAAGATTGCGCCGGGAGTTTGCATCTATGTGCATGTACTTTGTGCGCTGCATCACCCGTATGCGCTTAATATGGCACAAGGAGTTCTTCTGTGTATCCTCAAGGTATGCGATCAGCGCCCCCGCGGCGGATATGGCACAGGGCATATCATCACAGCCGAAGCCGGACAGGGTAGATACCCCAAAGTGGTTAAGAAGCCGCTGCTTTGCGCCTGTATACTCGTATGCCCAGTTGCCGTAGCACTGGGTGTAGTACTCCGACTGAAGCTTGCGTGTGAGCAGCTCGTTGAGGAATATTGCGTCGTTTGCCACTATTTCGGTAGGCTGTATGCGGCACAGCTCGTCCATAAGCTCGGCTGTATACTTTTCCCCGCTGTATTCGTATACGTAAAATGCGCCTGTGGAAACGTCGCAGTAAGCGAGGCCTAGATCGCTGTCGCGCAGGAAGACGGATACGATATAGTTATTCTTCCGCTCGGACAGCATGCTTTCCTCTATGACCGTTCCGGGAGTCATCACTCTTATGACCTCCCTCTCCACAAGGCCCTTGGATTCCTTGGGATCAGTCATCTGCTCGCAGATAGCTACTTTATAACCCTTTTCAATAAGCTTGCTGGCATATATCTCTACCGCATGGTAGGGCACGCCGCACATGGGTGCGCGTTCCTCAAGGCCGCAGTCGCGCCCGGTGAGAACTATTTCAAGCTCACGGGAGGCCAGAAGAGCGTCCTCAAAAAACATTTCGTAAAAGTCGCCAAGACGGTAAAAGAGTATACAGTCCTTGTATTTCTCCTTTACCTCCATATACTGGCGCATCATTGGGGTAAGCTCTGCGGGCATATATGCTTTGCTCCTGAGAAATTCTCGCTAAATTTAAACGGTATCAGTGTACGCAGCCGGAACAGCCGGAGCAGTTTCCAGAGCAGCCGGAACTGCTGTTTTCCTCGGTGTTCATACCTATATAGGCGCCGATAGTCCTGTTGACTTCGTTCATAAGGTTGGCGAAACAGTGCTGCGCCTCCATCATCTCTTCAAATACGGGGTTTTCCACAAGCTCCGTCTGTATATCGTCTATCTCCTTGGCGATGGCGGATACCTCGATGCCCTCTGAATCCGCGTTTTCCAGCATGGAAACCATCTTGTCCTGCTTTTGGGTGTATTGCTCCATAAGCTCGTTTACGTGCTTATCGGCGTCCATGGCGGCCTTTGCTGCCTGGAGCCTGCGGAACTCATCGGAGTTTGAAAGAGCCATGCCCAGTTCTGTTGCTTTTTCGATTATCATTGAATATGCCTTTCCGCCTTAAACAAGTTCGCCTATGAGGGAGTTGTTCTGGCTGCCGGTTATTTTTACGTTTCTCATGCTGCCCACGAGACTGTCGTCCCCAGGGAAGTACACCATCTTGAAGTTGCTCAATTTGCCGTAGGCCATGGGCTCTGATCTGTGGTCGCATCCCTCGACCAGTACCTCGCCGTAAGTGCCTATATATTTCATGTTGCCGTTGCGGAGCACCCTGCTCTGGACTTCGTTCAGTCTTTCCAGCCTGTCATGCTTTACCTCGTCGGGTATCTGATCGGGCATTGTGGCAGCTGCGGTGCCTTTACGGGGAGAATACATGAAAGTATACGCCGCAGAGTAGCCAACCTGCTCTACGAGACTCAACGTTTCTTTAAAGTCCGCTTCCGTTTCGCCCGGGAAGCCAACTATTATATCCGTGGTCAGTTCTATCTCCGGTACCTTTGCCCTGAGCTGCTGTACTTCTTCTATATATTTTTCCCTCGTATAGCAGCGGTTCATGAGCTTGAGTATCCTGCTGCTGCCGGACTGGACCGGAAGATGTATGTGCTTGCACACCCTTGGCAATTCCGCCATAGCGTCTATAAGCCCTGACGAAAGGTCCTTTGGGTGGGAGGTCATGAAGCGTATCCTCTTAAGCTCGGGAACCTGATCGTGTACCATGCGCAAAAGCGCCGGAAAGTCAGTAGTCTCGCCATCCCCCTTGTAGGAATTGACATTCTGGCCAAGGAGCGTCACTTCCTTAAATCCGGCCAAAGCAAGGCCCTTTACCTCGTTCACTATATCCGCAGAGTTTCTGGAGCGCTCACGTCCTCTTACATACGGCACTATGCAGTAAGAGCAAAAGTTGTTGCAGCCGTAGGTTATATTTGTGAAGGTGGAAAATGTGCTGTTTCTGCAAACCGGCAGCCCCTCCGCTATCTCGCCGTCCATGTCGCGAACCTGCAACGTGCGCTCGCCGTGATATGCTTCCTCAAATAGCAACGGGAACCGATACAGTTCATTAGTGCCAAAGACTATATCCACAAATGGAAAGCGCTTGAAGAGCTTCCTGCCGGCGTCCTTTTGTTGCATCATGCAGCCGCATACGCCTATCATGAGCTGCGGATTCTCGTCCTTGCGCTTTTTCAGCGCGCCTATATTGCCGTATACCCTCTGCTCAGCGTGCTCGCGAATGCAGCAGGTATTGAATATTATAAAGTCGGCCTTGGACTTGTCTTCAGCTTTGGCGTAACCCATTTCCTCCATCATGCCGGCTATTTTTTCCGAGTCGTGCTCGTTCATTTGGCAGCCGTAGGATTCTATATGGTAAGTAAGGCCGAGGTCATAAACTTCGTCTTTTACTCGCTTTGCCGCGGCCTTGGAGGCTGCTATCTCTGCCGGAGAAACAAATACTGGTTCTTTCATCAAAATACCTCTACATAACAAATCACACTAATTATATCTTTTTTAGGGTGTCAGTTCAAGCATATAACCCCTATCGGAACCTCAAAACAGATCATATATGGGTACTTTTATGGGCTTTGCCACAATATACATTATTTTTTAAAAAATATAGTTGACATTTACCACAAAATAAAGTATCATAATCAACGTCGTCGCGGTGCGAATTGAATCGGGGTGTAGCGCAGTTTGGTAGCGCATCTGGTTTGGGACCAGAGGGCCGCAGGTTCAAATCCTGTCACCCCGACCACTTGAATAACGGCCCCTTGGTCAAGCGGTTAAGACACCACCCTTTCACGGTGGTAACGGGAGTTCGATTCTCCCAGGGGTCACCATTAATAAGGGCCTTTAGCTCAGTTGGTCAGAGCGGTCGGCTCATAACCGATTGGTCCGGGGTTCGAGTCCCTGAAGGCCCACCAACTTTTTTAAATTTAAATAATATGGTCCGGTAGTTCAGTTGGTTAGAATGCCAGCCTGTCACGCTGGAGGTCAGGGGTTCGAGCCCCCTTCGGATCGCCATTTTTCCCAGCTGGTGTAGCTCAATGGCAGAGCAACTGATTTGTAATCAGTAGGTTGTAGGTTCGACTCCTATCACCAGCTCCACCACAACACCTTATATTTTATCCTGGATGGGTTCCCGAGTGGCCAAAGGGAGCAGACTGTAAATCTGCCGTCGCAGACTTCGGTGGTTCGAATCCACCCCCATCCACCACTTTATGCGGGAATGGCGGAATTGGCAGACGCGCACGGTTCAGGTCCGTGTGCTGGTGACAGCATGCAGGTTCAAGTCCTGTTTCCCGCACCATTAAGGAGCTGAAAATCAGCTCCTTTTTGATTATGTTTTGGAGGCTGCAAAGGCTGCGCCCCCCTGCCCGTTTGCTATTTTACTGTTTCTATAAATCTCCGCGCAATATCACAGTCTGCTTTTCTGACATATACACGATATTCATATGCTGAATTTGAGTCGATAAACGGCACGCCATGCATCCTCCCGGGATTTGTTATTGTATTAGTTTTTACAGTGTATTCAATATTGTTTTCAGTTAAGATTCCACGCACACGATTTAAATACTCAAAGTTTCTCGTAACACAGACTTCTTTTCGATCCAGTATAAACATAATCAATACCCCGTATGAAATACCGTATACTCAACAATCCATGTTTGGTTTCCACGAGTAACTGTGACCCGTGCATCTCCATATAAGCCGCAGCTAATTCCATCCCGTGTATCCTCAAGTGGGGCACCATTAATTGAACAACTTGTCGCTTCATACCATGGCGATGTGTAGTTTACAAATTGGGATGTATTCAAATTATAACCAATATATCTACCTCGAACATTTTTATGAGTAAGAGAAAGTTGCACAGAAGTAGAACGGTAAGATGCCGCTACGCTGATTAATTTTAAATAGGAAACAGTTTGGCCTCCATGTTGCATACTGCCTGCTTCATATGTTATTGTAACAGTAATATAAACATCTGTACTTATGCTATTATCTGATTCTTCGGTTTTTGTATAAGTTGTAGCTTTCGGCGTAATAACCCCACCTATTTCTTCAAATGCAACTCCTATACCTAGTTCTGCAAGATAATTCCCATGTCCCGTACCATTGCCATTTTGTTGAACAGATACGAGTTTATTCGATCCGACAACACAGTTTTCAATATTCAACGGTATACCATTGATAGTAAGTTGTGCATTATCGAGAAGTTGAGTAAGTATATTCTCTCCTTCAATACCCGCATCCATATAATTGAATTCCCTTTTAATGGTATGCACGGGCTCTGTGTTAGTTGTCAGGCAACTTATAGTAGTATTAGTTGTAGCATAAGCGATACTAGCAAAAGACACCGCAAAAGCAACAACAAGCATCCGCGCTATTAATTTCTTCATCATATTCTCCTTTCCAACTCCGTAGTTTCTAAGTTGTCGACCGTCAGCTACAATTGGGTTATACCCTTGCAGATCGGCATCGCCCTTTGGCGATGTGAGCCGCCCGCTCAAAAAATGCAGGGGGTGTTTTTATGTGTGGGAAATCATAGGAATACCTCCTTTGCGGATAATGAGACCATAATATTTTGCTTGCTATATATAAGACGTTTGGCGGCTGCAATTCCAACAATTCTGATGAATAATAAATTTTTCTGTTTTATTTTGACACATTTATTATAACATACCGGAAAGGAAAATGTGTTAACAATCATTGAACTGTTTTGTTTTATAATTTTTACGTATACCGTTCAACAAAAATAAATATGCATAAAAGGTGTTGACATCTCATTTATGTGGTGCTATGATAATCATCGTTCGGTGAACAATATCTGGGTGTGGCGCAGTTT